>Ga0210383_10000045_pt1 | contig 136124 bp, 105 predicted proteins | sample IncBWC14OmetaG_FD_160072 | JGI IMG/M metagenome (GOLD analysis project Ga0210383, IMG submission 160072) | Forest soil microbial communities from Barre Woods Harvard Forest LTER site, Petersham, Massachusetts, United States - Inc-BW-C-14-O ...
GACTTCGGGCAGTGTGGAGAAGTTAGACAAGGCGATGGCGATGGGGGCGATGGGCGGCGCGAATTACCGGGAGGCCGGATGGGTGGAGCGATTGAAGTCGCTGGCGGGGGCTTTCGACGTGATCGTTGATGGGACGGCGGGGGATGGGTTAAATGACCTTTTGGAGCTGGCGGCGCCGGGAGGAAGAGTCGTGTTGTATGGGGCGACGAGGGGGAATCCGGCTCAATTGGTGGCGCGAAGGATCTTTTGGAAGCAATTGGATATCCTGGGCTCAACGATGGGGAGTCCGGAGGATTTCGCGTCGATGATAAGGTTCGTGACACGGCATGGGTTGCGGCCGGTGGTGGATCGGGTGTTTGGGCTAGAGCACGGGGAGGCGGCTTTCCGCTGGATGGATGAGGGGAAGCAGTTCGGGAAGATTGTGGTTAGGACGCGCCGCGGGTGAACGCGGGGGGTAAGGTCGCGGCGCGGGTGACGGCGCGGTCAGGGCTTGCGCTTCGCGGTAAATTTCCCGTTTGGCTGGACGGATGTCATACTGACGATCTTTCCCTTATCGTCGGTATCGAATCGGAGTGTGTAGCCGGTAAGGATCTTGAAGGAAAAGCTATTTCCACCGATATACGCCAATTCGTATTCGGGCTGGCCGGGCACAAAAAGATACAATTTATCTCCCTTGATATAAACTTTGGCGATCACCGCTTCGGAGAAAGCGTAGTCACCCACATATTGCTGTAGCTGGGCAGCGGTGATGTTTGCCGACTTTGGCATTCGGGTGAAAACAATCGGTTTGCCGAGTGTAGCTTCGAGGTTGACAGCCACGCCGGTGATCGTGCCGGCGGCGTCCATATTAAACTGGAGACGGAGACCTTCGCCCTGGGTGTCGCTCGTGTCGATGCCTTCCTTGGGGTCTTTGTCGAACGGCTCGAAAATATCATAGTGATAATGCTTCAACCACCAGGTATGGAGGGGGAAGCTGGCGAAGAGCGAGTCGGCCGTCGCGGTTATCTCAAAGCTGCCGTATCCGGGATTGGTATAAATGCCGGCATAGTCGTTGAGGTTGTGCGTAGCCGGGGCATTGGCGATCCGGTCGGACTGTCGTGAAGCCAGGGCCTTTTTCGCATCAGCATTCGCTTTATCGGTTATGCCTTTCAGATAGGTGTCCCAGTCTTTATAAGGCAGGTGCAGGACCCTGTCGGAGAGGATGTTGCGTATGATGGAAGGGACGGCGGAACCATTCTGGTTGGAGAGTACGATAATGCCGATGCTGTCGCTCGGAAAAAAGCAGGTGCTGGCGGAGAAGCCGTCGATATTTCCGCCGTGCTCTACGCGGTAGTGGCCGCGATAGGAGGACAGCATCCAGCCAAATCCATAGCTGGAAAAATAAACATCCGGGGCTTCTTTAGTAGGCAGGCCGCCGCCGATGGCCATCTGGGCGGTGATGGCCTGGTTGACGTAGTTAGCGGGGATGATCTCCTTTCCGAGGAACTTTCCGCCATGGATCCAGGTCTTTACCCACTGCGACATATCAAGTACGTTGCTGTTAATGGCGCCGGCAGGTGCGAGCGCATCTATGCGGTAATAGTCCAGCTTTTTGATCACGCTGTCTTTCCTGAGCCCGTAGCCAAGGGCGGCGTCGGGCGCTTTTGCCAGGTCGGTGACGGAGAAGTCGGATTCGGTCATGCCGAGGGGTTGGAAAATGCGGTCAGTGACGTTCTGTTCCCAGGATTTCCCGGTCAGGTGCTCTGCCACTACTCCCTGGGCGGCGAACATGAAGTTGTTGTACTGCCATTTTTCCCGGATGCCAGCAGTGGGCTCCATGTATTGAATTTTGAGGATCATGGAGTCGCGCGTGCTGTTGCCGAACAGGTACCAGGACAGGTCATGGCGGGGAAGCCCGGTGCGGTGGCACATCATGTCACGCAGGGTGATCATCTCGTTCATCCCCGGATTATAAAACTTGAGTTCGGGGAGGTAGTCGCGGACGGGTTTATCCAGATCCAGTTTGCCGTCGCGCTCCAGCATGCCGATGACGGAGGCCGTGAAGGCTTTGGTGCAGGAACCGATCGCAAAAAGCGTATGAGGAGTGACGGGTATCTTATTCTCCCAATCCTTGTAACCGAAGCCCCTGGCGTAGATAACGGAGTCCCTGTCTACGACAGCGACGGCGAATCCTGCGGCGTGCCAGTCCTGGAGGACACGGGCGAAGGCCGTGTCGAGGCCGGAGAAGGGGTTGGCCTCCGAACGGTGTTTCTGTGCCAGCAAAACCATCGGCGCGACCAGGCTTAGACTGAGAAGGGTAAGCAATCGTTTCATATCGTGATGATTTAGGCGTTAGGCGTTGATCGCGGCAATGCCGGGAAGTTCCTTCCCTTCAAAATATTCGAGCAGGGCGCCGCCGCCGGTGGAAACGTAACTGACTTTGTCGGCATAACCAAACTGGTTGACCGCTGCGACAGAATCACCGCCGCCGACAAGGGAAAAGGCGCCATTTTGAGTGGCTTCGGCTACCGCCTTTGCAATACCTCTGGTGCCGCTCTGGAACTTTGCCATTTCAAACACACCCATCGGTCCGTTCCAGAGGATGGTCTTTGCATGATGAATGACATTGGTAAATTGCTCACAGGCGTTGATGCCGATATCGAGGCCCATCCAGCCATCGGGAATGTTGTTGCTGGGTGCGGTCGAGTCGTTGGCATTCGCATCGAACTTGTCAGCGATGATCGAGTCGGAGGGCAGGTGAATACGGACGCCTTTGGCTTCGGCCTTGGCGAGCAATTCCCTTGCAGTCTCGATGCGGTCGTCTTCACAGAGGGAGTTGCCGATCTTGCCGCCGGTCGCCTTGAAGAAGGTATACGCCATCCCGCCGCCGATGATGATATCGGTCGCGCGTTCGAGTAGGTTTTCGATGATGAGGATCTTATCGGAGACTTTGGCGCCGCCAATGATCGCGGTGAACGGCTGCTGCGCTTCATGGAGGACCCGTTCGGCGCTGGCGATTTCACTTTCCATGAGGAGGCCAAACATACGTTTGTCTTTGGGAAAGAATTGGGCGATTACCGCGGTGGACGCGTGAGCGCGGTGCGCGGTACCAAAGGCGTCGTTGACGTAGACGTCGCCGAGTTTTGCGAGCCTTTCGGCGAAGTCCTTATCGCCTTTTTCTTCCTGCTTGTAAAAACGGAGGTTTTCGAGCAGCACTACCTGTCCCGGCTGCGCCTTCGCGATAGCCTTTTCGGCCGGTGAGCCGATGCAGTCTTCGGCAAAGATGATGGGGGTTCTAAGCAGCTTCCGGAGATGCGGTACGAGATGGTTGAGCGAATACTTCTCGGTGGGCCCGTCCTTTGGCCGGCCGAGATGGCTCATCAGGATCGCTTTGCCGCCGTCGGAAAGGATCTTTTTGATGGTGGGGAGGGCGGCACGGATACGGGTGTCATCGGTGATGTTGTATTTGTCATCGAGCGGGACGTTAAAGTCGACCCTGACGAGGGCTTTTTCGTTGGCAAAGGAATGATCGATAAATTGGCTCATCTTATTTGGAGATCAGTTTGGCGAAGAAGTGCAAGCTGCGGACCAATTGACTCACATAACTCATTTCGTTATCGTACCAGCTCACGGTCTTGACAAGCTGGGTGTCGCCATTGGTGATCACGCGGGTTTGAGTGGCGTCGTAGAGCGAGCCGTACCTGATGCCGATGACATCGGTGCTGACAATCTCGTCTTCGGTATAGCCAAAGCTTTCGTTAGCGGCGGCTTTCATGGCGGCATTAACCTCTTCGAGGGTGACCTTTTTATTAAGGACGGTCACGAGCTCGGTGAGTGAGCCGGTGATGACCGGGACGCGTTGGGCGCCGCCGTCGAGCTTACCTTTCAGTCCGGGAAGGACGAGGCCGATGGCCTTGGCGGCGCCGGTGCTATTGGGCACGATGTTAGCGGCTGCGGCGCGGGCGCGGCGGAGGTCACCTTTTGGGTGCGGTGCATCCTGGGTGTTCTGGTCGTTGGTATAGGCGTGGATGGTTGTCATCAGACCGGTGACGATGCCGAATTTCTGGTCGAGGACCTGGGCCATCGGCGCCAGACAGTTGGTGGTACAGGATGCGCAGCTGATGATGGTCTCGCTACCGTCGAGGATATTGTGATTGACGTTAAAGACGATGGTCTTGAGGTCGCCGGTTGCCGGAGCGGAGATGACGACGCGTTTGGCGCCGGCCTTCAGGTGGGCTTCCGCCTTTTCCTTATCGGTGAAGAAGCCGGTACATTCGAGGACGACATCGACTTGGTGCTCTTTCCAGGGAATATCGGCGGGGTTCTTGTTAGCGTATATTTTGATCTCGTCGCCGTTGACGACAATTGAGTTCTCAGTTGCTTTTACGTCTTGTTCGAATCGGCCTTGTGCGCTATCATATTTCAGCAGGTGAGCCAATACTTTGGGGCTGGTCAAGTCATTAATTGCCACTACGTCTATTCCGTCCATTCCGTGGATTTGGCGGAAAGCCAAACGTCCGATCCGGCCGAAACCATTGATAGCAACTTTTACGGTGCTCATAACGATTAATTGGTTTGAATTTTAAAAATTGGCCTCGAAGTTAAGGTTTTGGGCTTTAACGTGGATGTAAATTTTTGGCTATCAATTGAAAAGAGTGGCTAATTTTTTTATAACCAAGGGTTTGACCGAGCGGTAATTGGGTTGGAGATAATGGGGTTATGGTAGCTGGCGCGGGTGGGATTATGGCACTCGGACGTGGGGGATCGTGGCATCCCAACCGGGTGCGGTTTCAGCAGATGAGCGAGGCATTTGTTCGGAGAATGTTTTGAATTTGCATAGACAAATCCGAAAGGTGCGGGCATGCCTTGCAGCGATTTGAAAAATTTGGCTGGTTTTCTGAGACCTTATATCTTTGCACTCCTTTCGCGAAAACCGGTAAAACGGTTTCAGTTTGAACGCCGCGTTGGTCAATCGGTTAAGACGCCTCCCTTTCACGGAGGAATGAGGGGTTCGACTCCCCTACGCGGTACACAGTAATGGCCTGAAACACAGGCCGTTTTCTTTTCTAAAAAACTACAGTGACCAAAACAGTGACCAAGTTTTGGGAAAGTACATCAACTGGAAGCCGCCGAAGCTTTACAAAGGAAAGCGCTGGTGGGTAGAGTATCAGTTCCGGATTCCCGAGGAGCTGCGGCCTCGTTATAAAGGTGCAAAATGGAAAGGGTTCCCGGTCTTCGAAGACATCAACCGATACAAGACGGATGAATACGCACAGCTGCTTTTAGACGCCGTAAAGTACGCCCTCGAACACGGACACAATCCCTTCGAACTGGAACAAAAAAGAGTTTCTGGAATTTCAGCGCGTTGGAAAGACTGCGCCGAATAAAGAATGGAGTTGTGTCGAAGCGTTCAACTACTTCATCCAGGAATGGGAACAGCGGGGCCTTGAAAGCGCTACCCTCACAAAGCTCAAACGTGCCATCGAGGTATTGACTATTTATCTTACAAAGCGCAACCTGCAGCACGAATCCGTCAAGACCATTACACGCGATCACGTCAAATCTGCGTTACGGGAGGCGTCTGACGAATACGCATGGAGTAACCGGACCTTCAATAACAACAAAAGCGCGCTATCCACCGTATTCATATTCCTTGAAAGCGAAAAGATTACTTCGGACAACCCGACGAAACGCATCGAAAAGAAGAAACAAATATCCAAAAAGCACCGTTACTATGACCCGACGCAATTTAAAAATGTGCGAAAGGTCATGCTGGAAGACGATCCATTAACCTATTTCGCTACCAAGCTCATCTATTATCTGGCCATTCGCGCCGAAAAAGAATTAAAACACTTCAGGGTCGGCAATATCTTCCTTGATCGAAAGCAAGTCCTCATCCAGGCAGAAGAAGCCAAGACCGATGCCGACCGTTACATCCCAATTCCAGACGAATTGATGGAAGACCTCGTCCGTATCCGTAACAAGTACCCGCCAGAATATTACGTAATAGGAAAGGGTGATCGTGTAAAACACGTACGGGACAACACGCCCTCACGAGAGCCATTCGCAAACAATATGATCTCTGCGCGATTCGCCAAAATCAGGAAAAAGGCTGGCCTTTCGTCCGACCATACCCCGTATAGCTTTAAGCATACCCGTGTTATCCACCTAAAGCAAGACGGCGCACAGGACTCCGACATAATGAAACTAACGGGTCATACCTCCTATGCCGCGTATGCCGAATACCTGCGTGACCTGGGGGTTGACGGTAACCCCGAAGCCATTAACAAAATCACCCGCAAATTTTAAGGGATGACCCCATTGCGGTCGGTCAACCGCGATTTTTGGAAGGCAAGGATCTGAGTGCATCCGGTTTCACCCCCATCAGTTCGGCACGAAGTTTCAAGGCCCTTTCCCGAGCCTGCGCGTCCCATTTGGGTTTCAGGACATTCTCGTAAAATGCCTTAGCCGCCGCGTCTTTAGAGACCTGTCCCCTGTCGATATGTACGACCTTCAGCCCCATAATCCCCTCCCCCAAAACTCTAGTGTCAAATTAGGCGGTTCACTCCTTAAAAATAATAGAGGCATGTATGCCACTATAAAAATAGGGCTATTCAATTCAGAAGCCGTTGTCTCATGTCCAGGCCTATACGACGCTAAAATCAGCCTTCGCGATCGGTGGATCCAAAAATTCGCCCCAATAAAAGCCATCCAAGGATTTGGTTGTACCCAAACCCGTCTGCTAATGAGACCCCAAGCATACAATCTTCAAACTCTTCTATACAAATTTGAAAAGCTTTCATCTCTCTTTTGAACAGGGCATTCGAGGGCCCTCGATGAAATTGAGCAGCAAGCCAATAGCTCAAACCAGTTCACCAAAAAAGGTAGCCTGATGACGACTAAATTTTCGAATCTATTGAGATTGTACCCGAAGGATAGTCTCCTTTAAGTTCGGAGCTAGCCCGATCAATTTTTGTGATTCAGTTATTGGGGCATTACCGATCAAGATACGGCGAATGTCGTCTGCTGTGTAGAGTTGTTTTCCCGAAGCGATCTGAATACCTTGCAAGCAAGCAATTACTCCAGCAATGATCGGGGCCGCCCCAGAAGTGCCGCTGAACGACTGAGTGTATTTCTTATGGCGATCAAAGGGCTCAAAAGGCAAGTCCCCTTTCCCAGTGGTAACAATATTATTTCCCCAACTAAAAAAATCGACGCGACTGCCGTAATTGGTCCAGCATGCCGGCGCCCGATTCCCACCCTCATCAGCTCCCACCATTATAGCCTTCGAATCACGCTGATCCCGACTAAATAGTCCCTGATATAGTGAGTCATCCAAGTTAACCCCACCATTGGCAGCCGGTTCCACTACTATGATGCCTTTTTCGGAAGCACGCAGTATAGCATCAAAGCAACGGTTGTCATATTCTACGGGCAACGAACCCGGAAACGCAGAAGGACAGTCTTCACGCGCAGGGAAATCCTTTTTAGTGGGATTGGACAGAAATTGTTCGATAAGAATAATATCTCCTTTCTTTAAATGAGAAGCAGCGGAATCAATGGCGGCAGCTATCGCTATTTTGCCCGCCTCGTCTGTCGGATCGTCCTCTGATCCTGGCGATTCAGGCACTATAACGGCCGAAACTCCGTACTCCGCATCTGGACATATTCCGTCAATACCAAAGCCATTATGTTGACCAATTAGTAAGCCAATGACGCTCGTTCCATGTTCACCCCATCCATCCCCATTGCTATTAACTTTTCCTGCGCTTATCCAAAAAGCCGGTTTAAAGTCTTCGTGATCCAAATCCAATGGGTTTTCAATATCAACGATCGTTACGCCTTTTCCCTTTCCACCGAGAATAGTCCAAGCGTAACGTGCATCAACTCCCAACGGCGCCGGATCAAGATATTTCTGCATCCCGGAAAAGTCCCTCGTCTTGCTGTCGGCGATCAGAAAGGGTTTAACAGGTCGGAGACTCCAGGGCGCTTGGCCTACTTTCCAATAAAAATTTACCGTATTGTTTTTTCTGATACCGACAGAAAGATCGTTCACGTAAAAAATATCATCGACAGCCACAGGGATATTGAAATCATGATCTTCTAAATATCCCCATGGAGCAAGGCCCAATTTTTTGTAAAAACGCAGAACGGACCCTGTTCTGATGCCCAAGGTCATGTCACCCGCGTAGATAAACCCGTCGATATGAGATTTACACACGAAATCCATGTCGTCCACATGCTTCCAGGGGGCATTACCCCATTTCCGGAACAGCCTTATGGTGTCGACGACACGGACGCCGATAGTATTGCTGTCGATAGCTACTACCTCATCCATATCTTGCTTGCTCCTGAACTGCCAATCTTGTAGCTTTCGCCATGGAGCAGAGCCTAACTTTCGGTAAAAGAAGACATATTTATTAAATCGGATACCGACAATCATTTTCGCTAAGTAAAATGATTGATCTACAAACCCTAGATTAGTCAGATCCATCTGCTGCAATTTCCAGTCCGCATCACCTTGCAGTGAATAAAAACGAATGTCTCCCTTGATCCGTACACCAACCGTCCAATTTTCAAGATAAAAGACCTGCCGGTCCGCCGCGTATGCAGGGGCACTTTGCAAGACCGTTAGGCTTACGGCAAGACCAAAGAGCAATATCAGAAATTTCATATAAATAGTTTGTTGTTCAGTTAGTAGTTCTAACTGTCTTTTGTGGCCTTGGTAATCGCTCTATTGCATGGAAATATAAAGAAAAAACGCCGAATTGCAAATCACGAACAACTATCTCGTTTCGACCTGAATATATCCGGCTGGCTTCTTTCAGCTGCTCAGTCCCTTTGATGGCGCTTCAGTTCTGACAACGCTAATCATTTCAAATCGAGCTCACCTACCGATAAACACTTCCTCCATTTTCACATCCGGGAGTGTTCTTCATGTAAATAATAGTCGATCATGCTTCCTTAAATTCCCTCAAGACTCCAAATCTCTAATGCTTTATTGGCAAATTCGCTTTGTCTTTCCGCAACCGCCGCCTGGTTCCATTCAGCAATCTGACCGAGCGAATTAGTGATCAATATTTCAGATTGCTGATATGCGGGTCGCTTTGCTATAAAATTGCCGTTTCTTATCGAGGTATTAAGCCGTCTATCTAAAAGCGTCAAATTGCCTAGCCGATTAATCTGTGCATTATGATCTGTCCATCTCTCTTCCTGTTGCGGCGTCTGTGGGTAAATATGCTCTACATGAACTCTCGATGGCGGTGCTACCTGTAACTCTTCAGTAGTTCTTGTATTTACCTCCAATTCCTTTAAAATATAGCGAGCTGATTCTCTTCTCGAAACAGACGCCTCTCTAAACTGACGCATAAATACATCATTCCCCGGGGCAAATGCAACCATTCTGCTAATAATCTGCTCAAAATCACACGTGCTTCTTAGATCACGAGCAAGGTTAAAACTTAGCGTTTCCAGGTTACTTGTTTCTAAGCGACCGATTACACTGTGTCGAACGTATATCAAAACGGACGCCTTACAAATCCTAATGAAGCCTTCATTATTGTTACAATTGTAAGCACTAAGCAAAAGAGGATAAAGAAGACCGGCACCAAGATCTTTAATATCCCGCAAATATTTTGCTGCGTTTTCATCCTCGACCTGGGCAGTAATCAAATTTCGATAAGCCTCCGCACCGTCAGCCAAGCCGCGTGTAAATAATAGACTTGACTCATTCGTTCTTATTAAATGATCCTTGATTTCCCTATACAAGGACCTTGTCTTAACATCACCCACCCGAGACAACCAATAATGCCTTAAAAAAACATCCACCTTAACCTCATCATCTATATCGTAAACTCTTGCCCACAAACCAATAATCTCCTCCCGCTCAACATCTGTCGCTCGTCTAAGCAACAGATTTCTTAGCAAATCTGGCGTTGACAGCCCTATTCCCCGATCATTTAGCGTTTCGAAAACCGCAGACGCATTATCCTCATCTGTGGAAATAATGGCAACCACGGAAACATGACCAACCAAGACTTGTAGAATTCTAAGCGCCCAGGCATGTGACACGCCTGGATTTTGATCCGCTTCGTATTTCTTCCTAAAATGAACGTTGAAAACATCCCTGACTTCTCTAATCAAAGTATGCGATTGAATTCTAGGCTCAGGAACTACATAATCTGCTGCCCTACTCTCTAATACCTCTCTTTTGTAGAAATCCCTATCATAGACGTTTAATGTAAGCTTGAAAATTCTTTGATTCGATGCGTCATCAAAATCCGACAAGTATCTGGTCGTAATTCTCATCGAAGCATCTTGATTAAATCGAGCCAGATAGTCCCTTATTATAGACAAGAGAATACCAGCAGTTGCCAGCCTTTGCTGGCCATCCAGTAATAGATGTGAAGATCCATTATCCACAATCACCACAGATCCAAGAAAGTATTCTTGATCCACTATATTGTTAGCCGGGTACTTGTGATCAAAATCGATCAAATCCTGCCAGAACGTTTCAGCTTCCGACGAAGTCCAACTATAATTTCTCTGCCAGTCCGGCACCACAATAGGGGGGTTGGTTAGGCTTAGCAATTCCCCTATAGTTCTTTTTTGAGGGGTATATTGATTTGGCATGCTCTTGCAGTTTATTATTTGGAAAGTGGCGCAAAAATGACGGACAAATTATGAACCCATAGCAACTACTAGCGACCAATTTTTGGGAAAACGCTTTTGGACCCATGCCGCTCGTATGTTATCCTCTGTAGCTATCCCGCTATCTTTTATGTATAAGACAGCAATAAAATTATCATATCTCGAATCTTCCGTATAATTGGCCGCATCAATTCTAATTTGATCAAGATAGGTATCTAAATTGAGTCGCCGATCCTTAACATATTTATATTCAATAGCAGTTTTAATTTCCGGAATCAAAATATCCGGATTGTATCGCTGAAACGTTTGATTGAACGATGCAGACCTGTTCAATTTAGTCTTTGGAAAAAAAAGCCCCAAGACCCATTTAACATTCTCATATATTGAAGCCTCCCCGGTTTTAGGAGTGAATTCAAATTTCATCTTTTTTAAGATATGATCTGTATGTTTTAATATGCTATGAACCTTTATGTAAACCTCACCCTTTTGCTCTCGATAGTCAAATGCCTTGAAAGGATCTAAAAACCTCTTAAAGTCTATAATTATTTTTAGCTCACCTTCTGATTCCGGATGCGTTTGCCCAGTCTTCAAAAGATCATCCTTCTGCGAAAGTACAAGAGAGTCAAACTCAGTAATAAAGGAATTTAAATGTACAATCAAGCCCTTTATTTCAAAATATACCCTAATGTTATAATATAAATCCCTAATTCTGGTTTTAATCCAGTCCCGCGTGTAACCCGGATATTCCTCTTGTTCATTTCCCTGCTGATAGCGCCAATACTCATGTCCAAATGTTGCCTCAATATCTGATATTGCTCTTTTAATCTCCTGTGAAAGATAATCTATTTCGGTTTCCTGTAGCATCGACCATTATTGAACCGGTAATATATTGCTTAAAATTCATTTGAAGATGGGAATTTAATGCAGTTTTACCGCAGAAGCGTGTTAGTTTTGATCGGCCTAACTCCCATGGGCTAAGGCAGGAAAATAGGTCTCTCTCCGGCGCCCCTCGGCAAGCCCTACGCCAGGCCTCGCGTTCAAGGCAAGTTCATTTTTATTTTTATTTTAGCCTTGCCTTCAACGCTCGCCCCTGCTCGCAGAGCTCCTTCGTCGCAACTGCTCGCTACGGGGTCGCTATCGCGAGCCTGTCATAGTTCTTGCAGCTCGGGGACGCCTCCGTTCGGGCGGCTTCCGTGTCCGTCCGATCCTGCGCTGCTCCTCGTACCTCGTCGCAGTCCGCTTCGCCGCAGCATCTCCCGTCCACCCGCCGCCCCATTATGTCCGCCACCTGCCAGTGGCCGCCCGCGTCATCTAATGATTTAGCCTCCGCTCCGCTCCGGCTGAACACTAAGGCCGACCGCGGGTAGCCGCGCCCCGGCCTCCTTCGTCGGCCTCCCGGCGCGGCACGGGCGGCCACATGGCGACGGTGGCGACGCCCAGCCCGTCCGCTCCTCTCCCGGCCTGAGCTGCCACCAACAGCCGGCCTCAGCTTTTCTTCTGTAGCCCTCCACCTGCCGCTATCCGTCGGAAGGCCTTAATCCAGACAGTCTCCCGCCCACCGCCTTCCTACCAACTGCTGAATCTACCTGCGGCCCGTAGCCAGCTTCACTTATGCTGCCGCCGGCGAGCAGCCTCATCCCATCTTCCAGCTCCGGTCCGCCGTTGGCACCCCGCGAGCCGCATTGAAAGCAGCAAGAGTATATGCTTCTTAGTTGCTAATTGCTTTCAATACGCCTCTCGGGGATTGTTCATTCGCGACAGCAGCCACTTTCCAATTCTTCCGAGACGGTGATCCAGATCAAAGAGCTATTATAATCATCTGCGCAAAAGTAAAAGGAATTCGCATACTTCACTTGTACAGTATACGGCTAAGTGTTGGAATGCCTCCTGTCCGATGATGCCTTCATCCCGCATGAAATAATTGTCAGGAATAGGCTGTTTATCTCTCGATCAGGTCAATCAGACCGGCCAATTTTCCAAGCCTTTTGACATGGCAATCACATAGCTCAGGATTCATTTCAAGAAACTCTTGCCCGTGTCACAACGAAGGCCGGAAACTCAAATCAATGATCGCCCCTATCTAATTGTCGAGGGAATTTATTTTGATGATGCATTCATTTCAAGGAGTGTTCATGACAAATACGCACGCCACTCGATGTGACACATTTTTATTGCCTTCCGGCCCAGTACATGCTCCAAAAAGACGCCCCACCCCAAACCTATTTTCCCGAGCAATCCCTACCTGGCAGTTGCCGATTTCCCGGTGTATCGTGATCGCAGCTATGTCGGATAGCTCTGTCATTTTATCCGTAGAGGCCGAAATTGGCGAATAGCCGCCGCTTCGATGACCCTCTCAACTCTACGACCATTGAGCAGTTAAAGACTGCCGCAACGGCTCCAAAAGCCCTAAAAAGCACTATACCCCCGAAGGACGGCAAGATGTCTCAAAGTGACACGCGGATGTGACACACCCGATCAGCAGCGATTAACCCAAAATCGGATTTCAGGGTAAATCAGTCTCAGAGAATGATCCAACAAGAATAGAAAAGAGGATTATGGGAGGCGTTCCGCAAGTCGGCTGGCGCACCTGGATCCTGCTCAAACGAAATTAATTTCCAACAAAAATAGTCAACATATCAATCACGGTCACCCACCTAACACCCCCTACACGCATTGCCAAATTCCCTTCTTACAATGCAGAATATGTGACACAAGTCAAGGAAAAATTTATCGGTGGCTGGAATTTTTTGAAGAATCAAACCAATATCGCCAGCGAAGAAAGGCCGCATCGTTTCTGTTGGATAAGGGAACTAAGCATCCGCTCACAGGTCAAAATGTGACACGCTACCCATATTTTCAAAGGAAGGAAAAGCCCTCAAAAAAAGCGGCTCGCCGACATTGCCGACCAGTACGTAAATGGGTTTTTTACCTGTTCATCCGGAATTCACCTTGCAACCCTTTCAACTCTTGAATGATCTCATCGAAATCCGGAGCTTCCCGGTAAATCATGTGTTCGCGCATGGTGAAATAATCCGCCCGGTAGAGGTCGATCACCTCGTCAGGCGGCAAAAATGAAAGCCGTTCCCGGCTAAGCGATGAGTAATCAACCCAATGCAGCCGGCTATACCATTCCCGATGACGAACCAACTGCTTGTGAAGCTCATGATCAGCCAATGCTTCCAGGCTCACACCGTTTCTCATGCATGCTAAATCATAGAAATGCCTGGACATCCGCTCATGCCGAATGCGGCCTTTGTCCGTCCTTGCAAACTCTTCGTGGAGTAAAAAGGTCTTTTCCAGGAATGTTTTCCGAGGCTCCACAACGGGTATTTCAAATGGCTTTTCGGCATATGTCTCATTTGGAAAGTATTCCGTCAAGAGGGAAAGAATGGGCCGTTGGGCGAAAGGTAAGGTCAGCGATCGGGCGCTTACCTCGATCTTTACGTCGTCCGCAATATAAGGATGCGGGGCAAATAATGACCTATACCGAACATGCAGCGTTTGCGGGTCAGTATCCGGGCGATCCGCACGCACCAACGCGGCCTCCACTGTAAACTGGTCATCCGGTACGTCCAAGCCTTTCATCTGGATGCGTAGCACTGTCAATAGCTCGTTGCTGGTAAACACACAGCCTCTTCGTTTTAGCTTCTCGACGAAACTTTTGGAAGGATGTTCCTGGTAGGTCATGCCAAACGCCGCAGGATCGAGCGCGATGTCGACGTCTTCCGAAAACCGGTTGATCAATTTCCAGCCCTTGCTCAGAGAGGTTCCCCCTTTAAACACCAACCATTTGCTATATTCCGATTGGAATAGCGCTTTGAGTGTAAGCGTCACCCACCAATCCTTTTCAAGGGCCTTGACGCCAATGCCTGACCCCGCCTGCGCCTGGGCGAGCGTTTCCTGTCGTTGTTTATCCGTTAGTTTCAACCATCCTATCATCATAGGTGGGACGCTTTAGCAGTTTTACAATATAGTCGTGTATTCTGCCGGGAGCCAGTGCTAAGTCATGTTTGAGCTTGCGCGGGTCTTCCTTCTGCAGGAGTTCCCGAATGCGTGCCTCATGCTCTGGATTCATGTTACCCGTTTCCAGCTCATCCAGGGCCAATATGACCAGCCGGCTGATCGGTCCTTTCAACGCGAGCTTCTTCGGTGTTGTGGCTTTGAACCGTACTTTCATCTTACCGATGGTAAGCAGCCGGGGAACTCCATCTGTCAAATAAACCAGCTTCGTCGGTACCTGGGTACTCAGCCCCAGTTGACTAAGCGCATAGATCCCGGTCGGGTAAATGTGCACTTTCTCCTTCTCCGCAATCTTCTGCGCCACCTGCTCCGCGGAAGGGCGAAGTTCCCCTAAGACTGGATCCATCTTGGGTATATAATAAACCCCGTGCGCAAGACGCCGCAGCTTTCCGGCTTTTACCATTCTGGAGAGGCTTTTTCGAATTGCCACTCCCGTTCCTTCTCCTCTAAAATCCGAGGCAAAAAGAATATTTCCAGCGTAGCGCATTGATAATGAATGTTCTATATGTGCGTTCAGCGATTTCATATGTCACAAATTTACGAATATTTGTGACAAAACAAAAGATATCATGTCACCTATTTTAAAATATATGTGACATTGAGATCATCAACCCACGTCAACTGTCAGGCATTTCCCGAGAGGATTATCCCCGTAAACGAAACGCAGGGCTTTTTCAAAAAAGGATAGATGCTGCTGCATTTCCTCAACCAGAACCTTGCCTTCAGAACTCAATGAGATCAAAGAGACATTTACTCTAACCTCCTGACCATTCACAGTTGCCATCCGGAACCAATCGTCCGCCGGATAAAAGGTCTCGAAACCCTCATTTTCGGCCCAACTGACCAAATCTTCATCCGATGGATCTCCACCCAGGAACCTAATAACAGGTTCGCAATAATCAGCAAACTCCTTACTGCTCTCACCGTAAAAATCTGCATAATACCGGGCCAACAGGGGAATCAGATGCTTTCGTCTGGCCTCTCGTTTCCAACTCCATCTAAAATAGCCACTACCCTCATCTTCACAATTAAAGCTGTCTGTGCTATCCACGACAGTTTTTGCCACGCTAGTCTTAAATGCATCCAACGAAGTCCCTTTTAGTCCCGCCGAGGGCGTGCCGAAACTAAACTCAGTAATAATACCGGTTTGCAGAAAGGTTCCCATACCATAAAATTTTTGTTTAATAAATGATTTGTGGCTGGAGAAACTGACAAGGGGAGATGGGAGGAATCAGCAAGGTGGAGAATGCAAACTTAAACAAAAATTTATCCCCAGTAAAATTTTTACCTTGTGTCACACAAAACTTCTTTTATCGGACACCGAACTGCTCGCTCAATCGGCGAACGACGCGAATAGATTATTGAATATCAACCCGAGTTTCGTGCGCATCCCGCGATGATCCCCTTTTCGTTCGGCAGCTCGGACGGTTTCTTGAATCGTTAGGCAACATTCAGCCTCGGCGTATTTATTCCATGTCCGAATCCAGTAACGTCTGTGGATATTTATTTGCGGGAATTCCCTCCTTAGGCCTGCCCAGCATCTGCTCCATCAACGTCAAGGTTTCCCGGTATTCTCTCGCCTCTGCCATCCCGGTGAACTGGATTTCCGCTCCCGATTCCGCCCGTACGGACCGTTCAAGCTCTTCAAGGCTGATTTTAAAGAATTCCTTCCGGTTATTGACCAGATTAATCCTTCGATCCCAAAATTTCTTATGGAGGTCACGTTCGAACTGAGGCGCGTTCTCCGAATAAATAACGGCATGTACATCAAATTGGAATGGCAACGCAGCGTCACTCAGCTCCCTGATCCGATCCATCGGATCAAACCTCCGGGTCATGCCGATTTTATAAATGCCTTCCCCAAAGGAACCGATATTGGAGATCACATAGATATTGCCCACCTTCGTAGTTTGCGCCAGCGAAATGGCTCGCTCCTTTCGCTCCTGTGCCGCCTTCAATTTCTCTTCAAGGTCCCTGATTCGCGCGGCCAGCGCCTCCGCCTCTTCCTTGCCGACGATGCCCAATTCCTCCCTTGCCTTATCCAATACCTTTTGATACAATTTGGTCTCTTCCTCGGCTTCCCGGTGTACTTTTTCCAGCTCGCGTTGTGTCCGCTCTTCCTCTCGCATTTGTTCCCGAATCAGCCGCTGCTCTTCCTTTTGTTCATGTTTTTTCCGCTCATATTCATAGGTCAGGGAAAGCTCGTCCAGCTTAAAGTCAAAATACGCGTGTGCAATTTCTATGGAACTGGTCGAACCCAGTTTGTTGATCTCGTGAAAAGATTTGATCATCCTTTCTCTTGCTTTTGAGATGTTGTTCCATCGAACTTTTGCAATCAGGGCATCGCATTCCCCGTTGAAAGCAAACAGGATCAATTTGATGATCTGATCGGTCATTTTCCTCCCCTCCACCTTACTTCCACCCACCAGCCATTCGGTCGAGCAGGTTACTGCCGTATGGGCTTTCACCATCTCTTTTTGCTTCTGGTAATTTCCTTCCAACTCAACCAAATATTGTTCCGGCAAGTCGAAGCTGTATCGTGGCTGATACAGGCCATAGGAGTTGATATCCAGCGTCTCCTGATACAGCGCGATTTCCTGCTCCAGTGCCGCGTGTATACCCAAAGCCGATTGATATTTCTCATTTAATGCCCGCCAGCTACTCTTTAAAGTATCGATCTCAGTTAGCTGTTTTTTCTCCTCTTCTTCCAAATCTATAAAATGACCATATTTCGCCTCCAGTCCCGCGCCTTTCCGGGCTACCGCGTCCATCTGCTCTTTAAGCTCCTTTTCCCGGAGGCCCGATGCCTGCTCCAACTCATGGAATTTTTCCTCCGCAAGGTCCATTTCCCGATGGGCGGCCTCTATTTGTTGTTGCCTTCTCCTGAGTCGTTGCCAAAAGACCAGCAAAATAATTACCGCCAATACCAGCGCAATGGTCAATCCAATTAATACTTCGTTCATATAGTCAGTATGGAATTAACGATATAACAAATAATAATTTTCTACTACTTCCCCTTACCCAGATGACTGATAGAACCAACGTCAATCGATTCTACCGCCACAAATCCGCCGGATTGCGTGAATTTCATCTTATGCGGGAAATTTCCCATGGCGTTCGAAGGATCGATGGCTGAGAAATTGATCTCATCCAAGCTCGTGGGGTAAAACAATACCGAAAGAAGTACCTGGTTTTCCCGATTCCCCGTTGCTGAATTCAGCCTGTTGCTCGTCGCATTTACCACCAGCCCCTTGAGCGGAAAAAAGGCTAGCAGGTCCCGTGCTACTCTTAAAACAGCACTGCAAACATGGTCTTGGTAAATTTTATTCATCTTCGATTGCGGCATTTTCTTTTGGGACAATTTTCCGCCAGCCGTCTTTGAAGAAATATACCCCGGTACAATATCCGTATCCAACACTCGAAGAGCCACCGTGACCTTCCCTTCGTTTACAATCATCGAAAGGCTTTTCGCTTGCCCCTCAAGGTTGACGAATAAATGAAAATATTCCACCGCTTCCTTGAAAGCAGCCGGTTCTCCGTCCAGCACTCCACCCGAAATCCTTTGCAAAGCCTCCCAAGCATCGACCTGCTGTTCATATGCCAACATCGCGCCGGCATGCTTTTGCTCATCCTTCGCAACAGCCTTGAGAATATTCAACTCCAATCGTCTTACTTTTCGCTTGTAGCCGACTATTTTGTCAACCCAGGACGGTTTAAATTGTTTAAATTTGGTATTTGCCGCCTCTTCTGCCTCCGCCGAACGAGTGGGCTGAACGGGAGGGGACTCATTTTTTATATCCTCCCAACTAATATGCATGGGATCCTCCACGTGAAACGAGGTCAATTCAATCAGCAGCTGCTCCTGCACCGCCACAGCCTCTGTAGCACTTTGTTCAGCCCGCATTCGCGCCCGCTGTTTTTCGGCCGCCCGGCGGCGCTTTTGTCGATCCTTTTCCAATTGATGGATAACAGCCGAAAAAGAACGTATGGCGCTTCTATGTGAACTCATAGCGATAAAGTGTTTGAGGTTACCGATGTAAATATATATCTTTTGAGTTACGAAAGGATAGCCACCTTATGTCCAAGAGGGTTAGCCTGAGATCACACATTTTTCGATCAAATAAATCCAGCCAATGCCCCAAAACCAACCTCCGTTCACCGTCAAACAGGCAAAGAACCATGCTACCCTTTGTAATTGGAGTAAATTCTTTTCCGCCTCAGTGTGGGGGAGGATCGGCTTCTGTAGACTGGTCGCAAAAATGAACGTCTATGAAACGTCAATCACCCAGGAGCTCGTATACCAATTCTGGCAATTAGCCCGCCACTTCAAACTGCCGATCGAACTATTTCAATCGAAAGATGAAAAAGCAAATGGGAATGACCTCGAAATAGGTATCCAAACAAAACATGGTTATTTCCGAGTCCCCTGCCAGGCCAAGATCGTAGGCAAAAATAGCCGGTATGCCGCCTTCTTACACAAGGTAAGGGGCGTTTATCAACTCGATGCCCTTTTAGCCTATGGCCGGAAAGTCAGGGGTTTGCCATTGTACCTTATGTACAATTTCCATGAGTCTGCTTACGAAAACCAGAAGATAGAGACACTGCAATAAACTCAACATCCAGGAATTAGGGTGTTCCCTGCATCCGGCAACTCTATTAAAAACGGATTATTCGAATTCACTAACCGAGAAACTTTCGACACCCACCTTCTATGATCTCCACCAGAAAACGGCCATTCCCTTTTCAAGGCTTTTCTGCTCCGTCGGAACAACGCGCCTTCTGGAAGAAACCAAAACGCCACTTTCCGACATCAATTTCTACTCCGCAGCGGATCTGGCCGACCTCAACTATTGGGAGGATTTGGCCCCTCCCCCAAGCATTGGCCGCATACCCCACCTCAAAGAGCAAAGGTTTACCGAATTCCCTATTGCTACCTCAACATCCTTTAATCCGAGATTTCGGATTCTTTTGTCGACGGAGCGGCGCTCCGGAGGACAGCTCATCCGGAATTAATTTTAAGCCTGCCACCCGATTAAGCATCAATCTTCTTCCCGTCATTCATTCGAAGTATTGATATATCTCATTTTTTGCCATTGACATTCAGCTAAGCTACAAAATCTCCTTACGCTCACTTTGACTGCAGTAAAAAAGGGTGTTTTCACCGTTGACATTTCTTTTTGAAAAGCCTACCTTGATGCTTACTCACCAAAACTTAGCCGCATGGAAGACCCAACCCACCGGATCAATACCCTCCAATCCAAAGTCAGACGTCTTGAAATTTTGGCCATAGTCGTCCTGATCGTTGGCCCAATATTCGGTTTTGGCGGCGCCTGGGGTGCAAAAATTATTAACGATACGAGAAAGGATATTTCTCAGTTAGAGATTGGCCGGGATTCTTTGACAATACAGCTTACTACACTGAAAGGACAACTCAACGCTTCATCAGACGGCCTTACCAAAATAAGACTGGCCAATGAAGACCTCTTTCAAAAATATGTGAACAAGAAGGAGGCGACTTTTACTGCGTTCGAGCAGCAAAAGATTATTGATAATCTGCCAAAAGGCACAATTTTGGGTTGGTTCAAACCAACCATTCCGAAAGGCTGGAAGATATGCGACGGCACTGAAGGTACCCCTAACCTGAACGACCGCTTTCCCATTGGCACCATCCCGCAAAATAATAATTTAGGATCGCTAGTTGGAGAAAAAGAACACGGGCACACCGTCCATGGGGAAACCCAGCTCTATACCGAGAAAGCGATGGGGGACGGTAAAGGGCCTTTCGAATTAGCTCGCGGCCTTAATGGCTTTCACACCCATACGATTGATCTTCCTACCAGTAAGGCAAGCAATATTCCGCCAGCCACGTATATCATCTTTATTGAAAAGATATGACAACATGCCTTATACTATACATTGCGTCGACGAGAATTGCGGCGCCAGACATGGGTTCGAAACATCGCGGAGCTTATCATGGAACGCCGGGACCCGAACGGCCGGTTCCTTTGTTCCTGCGGGAAAAGGGGATACATTAAGCGGTCCTCTGCCCTGCAAGAGGACGGTGAAAATTCACTTAAACATTCAAAATGGAAGAAAGCCTTATTGAAGTTTGGAAAGAAAACCTAAGAAACTCCATAAATTCAATTTCCACCTTTAATAAATGGCTAATTGTTTTAAACCTCACGATAGCCCTCACTTATATTGAACAATATAATCAAATACGAGATCAGGCAAAATTAGTCCGCACGTATACAAATGGAAAACAAAAACCATGGGACTTGCTGCGACAATATTATAACGCAAGCAGGGACTCTTTGGAAACCTACGACTCCGGCAAACTGGCCCCATGGGTAAGGCTCTCGTTCATTTCATGGTGGGGAACATTTGTACTCCAATACAATTCACGTGATTCGACAGCCGGTGAGGCCATTGCTGTTGCATCACTGGACAGGGTCAACTTCGCCAGAAAAACCCTGATCGAATACGGTTCCGATATTACCAAGATCCTGATCGAGCAAAAAGCAAACAAATCATTTGAAGATTTGAACAGAGATGAGATCCTGAGCCTCATCAATATCCATAACTTTAGCGCCCTACATCTCCGGGACAGTTTCAAACTCGGAATTCAAAATATTGTTGCAAACGCCAAATTTTTTCTCAAGCCGGAAAATATAGGTTTTCTCACCCTGGGAAAACCGGCCAGTCCTTTACTCATAAGCGAATTGTCATTTGCAAACGGAGGTCCAGTTTTCCCGGTTTTCATGCTCAACTCACAAATTTTAATTCAGGACTTTGATACTTTTGGAAAGGAAAACGTACCAGACAGCCTAGCCCTAGTCAGCGCTTATCTTCAGTCCAACAGCTTTGAATCATTAACCGCCCTTTCTAACCAGATCACAGCAACCAACAACAAACTACAAGCTCTCGAACACGGCGAGTCTGTGTCCCTGCCTTTGACCGATAATAAAATTTCGATAATAGGCTTTCTGTCTTTCGCAGGTCTGATCAATTTGATCATTATCCTCTATCTGAGAGGCACCCTGAACAACACAATACAGGCCTGGAATAAATTAACCGCCGCCATGCCAAATTATCCAAAAGGTCTGGGGCCGGGATATTTTTTCAACTGGACATGGGGTCTGAAGAATTCCAAATTGCTTATCCCGAGTTATTCCGTTTTCCTGGCTTTCATTACCTTGCTTAGTTTGTTTGTCGCCTTCCAGCTATTTAGAATCACCGTTAAGGGAGTAGAACCCGCAATAATTTTTTTGGCGATGTTTGCAATATTGAATATTTACCTTGCCTGGACCACAAGTAGAAATTACTTTGCTCTCAACAAAAGGCTTATCAAAGATTCTGGCTAATGGTTGACCACCAACATCGCGTGGTTGCCGGTCATACCTGGTGGGTCCACGGGATTGAGAATTCTAAAAGCAAAAACTGCGACATGAACCGTTAAATAAATTACGGAGGCATCCTCTTCAAAAACAATTGGGCAAATAGCACTTGCGAGTATCCCGAAAGTGCCTGTAGCCGCTGCTACGTAGAAAAATGCATGTCGGGAGCCAAATTAGACTTCTCAAATTATCCATTTCTAACCAACACACGATGAAGCGTACTATCTTGATCCTCATACTCATTATTGCTTTCCTTGCAGGATGGACGATTGTACTGGCGAGAAAAAACAATGAACTGGACATTCAAATCAGTTCATTACAATCCAAAGTTGACTTGCTCAATGCCCAAGTATCCGATCTGGAAGAACAGAAAAACGCGCTCGCCGAAAAATTTTCTAATTTAAGCTCAGCTTATCGAACGCTCTCAAAAGAAAGAATGTTATCCCACTTAAATAGTTCAACTGGAAATCTGTCCTCAAGCAGGGGGCTGGCAACAGTAGTCTACAGAAGCTCTTCATGCGACTGTTTTATTCTTGAAAATCAATCCGGCTTTATTGTCGCTGAATGGATGGGCGGAAATGATCCCGACCTCGGGGATAAAGTCACGGGCAATTTTAACTCCTTTGGAATAATGGATTTCTACAATGAAACAAAAGATACCGATTGCAGCCTTTGGATTGACGACTATATGTTAGATAAAGAGGGGGCAATGGATAATCTCAAGGACCTTTGCCAATGACACGCAAACCACCCCTCCAACCTAAATCCGATAGGAGTTCATCAAATGATCATCACCAACATCGAATCACATTTATTAGCGACCATCGAGGACGCCGAAGAGATCTGGATAGCCGTAGCCCTCATCAATGAAGGCGGATATCAGAAAATTCAGGCCGTCCTGCGGGATACCAAACAGCACTACCTGATCGGGGTCGACCTGCCCACCGCTCCTTCCGTGCTTTATCAAATCAAAGAACATCTGCGCCCCGGATCATTCGAGGCCCGGCTCGCCAAATACCGTGAAGTTTTCCATCCCAAGGTCTATATTGCCAAAAAAGCAGGGCGCCTGCAGGCTATAGTCGGCTCCGCCAACCTCACTGAGGCAGGCCTTCGCGGTAACCATGAAATCTGCTATATGGTTACCGACCAGGAACAATGCCGGGAACTTATCCAGTGGTTTCAGGGGTTTTATAACCGTGCCTACCCACTCACACCTGAAAATATTGCCGAATATGATCGCCACTATAACCCGGATGACCAAGGTTCCAGCAGCGGCTCAGGAACCGGCAGACCTTTGAATTTTACCAGGCCTTCCGAAGACGAGCTATTCTTCGACAACCTGGATCTTTCCGGCTACTTCTTCGGCAAAGAGGACTACCTCGCCTTCCGGCAAAACCTTCAGCCCGACAAGAGGGCTCCCGCCAACCGCGAGAGAAAAGCCGTTTGGGATAAATTTCGCGACCTCCACCGAATTATCTTTCCCCAATTCCAGACCTACGGCATTGGGGCCCTCGATCACCACCGCAGGGACGAAAACATCGTTTCCCACTATTCGCACGCGGACGGCTATACTTCCCAATACCTAAATGCCATGTGGCTCAGTTATGGCAAGAACAGAGACGAAATAAGTGAATACCAGTCTCTCTTCACGCCACTCGGTAACCAAGGCAATCACGAGCGCGATCGCCAAAGTTTTATAAACCATGCCAGATTACAAGTCAGGATCGAAGTACATTCCCTCGGCATATGGATTCTGTTTGCCAAGAACAACGGCAGTGATTTCGACCGCGGACATTTTCGTGATCAGATGAACATCCCCCAATACCGGCAATCCTTCCTGGAATCACTCAGGGCTTTACCAGAACCATACTGGATCCGGGTAAACAACGTCCGCCATCCCGTCTCCTTTTTTGTAAACTCCGATCAGCTCCTTGACTTCACCAGGGCCGACCGGCCGGAGGAATATTTCACCATTGGACGAGACTACGAGATAACCGACAGAGCGCTCCTGCAAACGCAACTGGCCATCACGGTACTCGAAGAATTTCGAAGACTCTTCCCTCTGTATGGCATGATGCGCCATCGATTGTCGTAGAGTTAAGGCATGATGAATAGTAAAACAAATAAAACATGGCTATACAACTAGGACATTTCATCTACGAAAACGCCGGCACCGGCTGCCTGCTGTCAAAGTATTGTCACCGCGGCCTGGGCTCGCCCCTGACCGAATCAACCTCGCGAATCCAACCCGATGCAAATTTTTCCGACGATCCATTCTGTGGCGAATTTGCCGCGACCTGGGTGGAGGAGGCACAAAATGTTAAAACCAAGTCAGCTCGACTGATCATTACTCGAAAACAGGATGGCGCCGGTAATTTGCTGCCGAACCTCCATCCCTGGACTGGCAGGATCGTGCAGACCCGGGAGCCCATTTTTTCCACGGCGAAGCCATGCTTTATAAGGATTTGCTGATAGGCGCTTGTAAATAGCAAACGGTCTAGTTCTCCCGGCTCAATTCCCACTTCCCGAACTCATCACCCAGGAATAAAAATTTCTTTTCAAATAAACTTGCCAATTTAGCGTTTGCCGTTGCAAAAAATACCTGCCGGTCCTTTATAATGAAAAATCGCAGATAATCTAAAAAAGAGAGACAATTCAGATCGTCGACAAATGATATCGGGTCGTCAAACATGATAATGTCCGGTCCATTCTTCAATGAACGATTCATAGTCAAAAAAATAGAAATCGCGAGTGCAGACCTTTGTCCAGTGCTAATTTGGGTGATCGTTCTAGGTTCTCCGACAGTTGTTTTTAAAATAATACTTCCCATTCCGTCAATCTCGATCTCGCTAAATTCCCGCGGGGCATGAATAGATTTGAAAACATCGGCAATCTCCTTCAGATGTTGTCCCAAGAAAGCGTTAGCCTGACCTTCTCCAGCCTCTTCCCGGATGTCAGTTAGCGTTTGATAAGCTAACTTGTAACGATCATATTTTGCCTTCCCCTTATCCAACTCTTCAGATGCCAGCTTTAATTGTTGAGTCATCCTTTGCCATTCTATTTGCAGACTAAGGCCGCCCTTGTAAGCTTCAACATCGCTTATAATAGCGTTAAGGGCATAATGCAATGTGTCGAAAATGACCTTCTCCGTCACAATAGCCACTTTGAGCTTATCCATTAAACTAGCCAAGGCGGCGATTTTGTCGTTCCTGGACAATAAGAGTTGTTCCAGTTGAGCAATAGTTATTGGCTCCCCAGAAGGAAGGTCAAATTCCGCCTTTATCGAAATACCGGCCAGCGCCCGTTTTTCCATCATAACATTCAGGTCTTCGTTTGCTTTCAGAATATCAGCAGCAATTTCGCTCTCTTTTTCAGCATAAAAGAATTGATTCGCCTCCGAAAACGAAATAGTCGAAAATACTTGCAATAACCTTTTCTTCAAATCGAGAAAACCGTCCTCTGTTACCCCGGCACCTCGAGCTGCCTGCTGTAACGAGTTCTCATTAATTAGACTTTGTTGCAGGTCGGGTAACGAACCCAGTTGTTGCTCAATATAGTCAATGAGATCACTCAACGTGAGCGATTTAAGGTCTTTGTCAGGAAATGCAAGCGAGAAAGCAGCCCCTACTCTTCTCAATTCATCCGATTCATGTTCGCTGATTTGAATTGTTGTGGTCATTTGTCTTATCTGTTCGTTCATCTCTTTTTAAATTCGCTTCTCCATCAGCATTCAGATCTTGACTTCTTTGAACGATAAGAAGTAACTCTTCTCTAACAAATTCCGTTTCACAAAGCGGGCAATTCTGGAAAGCCTCATCGGAATCGAGATATGCTTTGCCCAGGGATTTTATTTGTTGAAGCATCCCCTGAATTTTACCAAGTCTTTCCATTTCGATTCGAACCTTATCTTCGACAACTTGTTGTTCTCTTCTCAGGTCGGCGATATTCAAAGTGCGCTCTTCGATAGCCTCAGTAGCAAAGCTCTCCGATTTTAATTTCTCCAGCAGGATATCACTCAGGCTATTTTGTAATTGAACGAGCCGATTGACAGATGCGTCCGTAGCCCGCGCTCTTTGCTGCAGCCCTTCGAGACCGAAAAGAATCGAATTTGAAAAATAGACCTGCGCCTGTTCCAACAAATTCTTGTTTTGCTGCAGTTGCTTTAAATTATCTTGGATGAGTTTGATTTCCGTCTGAAATCCGTCCATCGCTAGACGAAAGTCAGCCATCTTCTTCTCAAGCCCTGCCTGCGCCCTTATCCTTTCATCTACTAATTCAGAACTGGTAAGCCCCTCCTTTATAAGCCCCTCCACCAATAACCTAATGACTTTAACAAATTGTTCGACCACAACCGCATCGGCAGTTACTGAGACAATTTCCTGTACCGGTCTCAGACCCTTTACAGCTTCGTCGATCTTATTACCCAGGGCCGCCAGAGATCGATCTTCCTTATAATCCTTAATATAAAGCTCGGCTTCCTTTTGTTTCGCCACCCAAATGTTTCGTTCCACCTCAAGTTTGTTAAAAGCGGGCCGCACCTCCTTGATCAATTTTTCCGTTCGATTGAGAATATGCTCGTATTCCGGACCCAAAATAATATTAACCAATGCCTTTCGAATTTCTTCGTCCGCGGACCCACTTGAAAACCGATGCGCAGCATCTGCATTGAAGAAATTGAACCGGTTAAAGGAATAGTGCAATTGGTTAGTATAACCTGGCGGTACATTATACCAATTGAGATCCCGGCTTCTGTAAAGTTCCGAATTAGATGGCTTACAGACCTCTAACTGCGTGGAATAATTATACATGGCCTCTACACACCCGTTCTTCTCCGGAAAAGTATTATTTCGAAAAGTCGCACCACAAAGGGCAATTTCAATGGCTTCAAAAAGAGAGGTTTTACCGGCGCCGTTGATGCCTTTAACCAGGTTCACTCTCTTAAAATCGAATATCCGGGGGCTTACCGGGTATGCCCTGAAATTGTCATTCAGTTTAATTCGTCTTATGTAGCTTATTTTCTCTACAGGGCTTGCAGCCTTTATACGCCTAGTGCTGCCGGGCCTTTCAGACACAGCATCAAGACTGCTCACAATCCCCTTGATGGCACCATCGCCATAAACTCCTGACAACCCGGCCTCTTCCAGACTATGTTTCCAGCTTTCGATCAGTGTTGTTCTAACGCCATCCTGCTGGCGAACAACCGTAAAGAAATCAACAAATTCATTTTCGCGGAAAACGTATTTTCGTGCATACCGATCATTCTTTTCCACTTCCGATTTAAAACGGTTATCGACATGATCGCGCAGCATAAATAGATAAAGACTCCATTGCTGCTCTTTTGCCAAACTGTAATATTCATCAGATAACAGGTTTTCCTGGTAGGAGGAAAACGTGTCCAGATTAATGTTCTCATTAAAATCGATAAAAAACGTACCCGCGGCTTTATCGATGATATTAATCTGACCCTTATACAACCCATCAGTGACTGTTTCAATGTGCCCGAGCGAATTTTCGGCAAATTGGAGTACGTGTTGGCGATCCATATTTATTGATTTAGTATCGAAGCTCCCAGATTGTCAAGGGTGGCCGTAATTTTGGCCGCATCAAGGTCGTATTTTGCGAGCAATTCCTGGCCATGATGATAAAAAATGACTACCCTCCCCCTCAAGGGGTGGTCACCAAAAATTGCCTGGATTTTGTCAAATCGCTCATTAAGCTCTTTAGTAGTGGGGTGATCCAGATAACAGATAGTCGCTCGGACGAGTGCGCCCTGCGCATCTGTCACATTAAATTTAAATTTTTCTTTGACAATTTCCTTTGGAGAACCGGGAAGTTTTGTTTGGTGATAACTGACGATCAACTCGATTTCTCTAAATTTCGATAAGGTATCTGGAAATTTGTCTCGCTGATCGGACAATATCTTTGCCAGTTCAGTAAGCGCCTTGACATACTTCCTTCGTTGCTCGACACTTGGCCCGGAGACATCTTCGGCATACGTTATTCGCCTGTTTACTTCGCTAGTTGCCTCAGTACGCAAGGAAAAAAGATTGTTTAGAATATACCATTCGGACGTCCCCTTTTCAATTTCACAAGCGGTCAGGCAGACCAGCCGTTCTTTCTCCAGAATACACATCGCCGGATCTTGCAGAAAGGCATTGGAACAGCCAACATCCGTCAGAAATTTCAGGGATGAATCCACAACGGGAGTTGGGACCTCAATTAGTTTCAAAGCGGTATTGAAAGAATAGGACTTGTTCAGAATAGGCCCATCTCGTCTTGACTGCTGCGGCAAAACACCCGCAATATTCACCGCGGGGATACTCAACAAAAAGGCGTTTAATTCGCTGTTCAGGATAAACGCATGCCGGTTGGCAATACCATAATTGAAATAGTAGAGCCCCTTAGCGTGATTAATTCGGATTTTGTTTTCGTCATGGTGATCGAATTCAGAGGACCGCATAAAATGGCCGCTTCTTGAACTCGCATCGTGAATTAATGGTCCCCCTAGTAGTTTCGAAGTTGCCGACCAGTTCAGTGAAATTATTTCCTTATGTTCCCTTCCCATGACTTCGGTTCGAAAGCCGGTAAACGTTGGATGGGTCGGGTTTCCGTTGGCCTGAGGGTTGGCAATCAAATAAGGACTATCTAGCCATCGGAGTTTTTGGCGATTCTGCTCGTCTATCATCCCGGCAAAATTCATCGCTTCCGAACAAATCAACGTTATAAAATGAATCGAGTCGGCTGCGCTCCGAAGCACATAGATCTTTTTGCCCAGAATAATATTATTTGCTTCCACCTGTCCTCCATTCCAGACACTCATGTGGTATGTCTTGAACTGAATGACAATGTCAAAACGGTTACTTTCCCTGGCAGAAGAATGCAAAAGATAAATTAACGGATCAAAGAATGTGTTCTTCTCGCTTAGAAGGGATTCCTCAAAATGAACCCTGATTTCACCCGAATGGTGCTTTTGTTTGAACGCCACTAATTGATCCTTTCTAATGGACTCAGCTCCGATTGCCCAAACGCTTCGAACTGTAGGCCACTTCTCGGGATCGGAAACTATATCGTCAACAACACTCCACGGGCAAGAATATTCAGGAGTCATGACTAAGTCAGCGCCGGTTTCTTTTGCCAGGAGAAAAATGAATTGAGTTGGGCGGCCGCATTTACATCTCCCGGGATATTCCCAATATGGTCCGGGGTTGCGTGTAACGTTGAAGTATGCTGATACAATAACGCATAATAAGGCTGACTGTTTCGCTCCAATATCCGGAGATCGGGAAAATATCCCAGCACATCTTCAATAAATGTAAAATCCATTCGGCTTTTATGAGTCGGTCGGGGTTAAAAATGGCGCCAGTGGCATATGTCGTTAAAAATTGCGCTAATCAGAGCAGGAATAATCAAGGTGCTATAAAGGTAATTAATTGGTTCATAATTTCAAAACACCAGGTATCGCACCAGGAAATTCAAGGAAGTACACCGATCATGCCCTCAAACCGTTCAACGGTTCTCATTCTTATTCTAGGCGGGGAAAGGGGAATTGGAAAGTATCACACTGTCATGATAAATGGTTAACCCTACAGGGAAAATCGTTATTTTGGGAAAAAGCCCATGGCAGACCTATCACGCGCATCCTCTTTTTCGCTTATCGCCGGCTTTTCAGGTTTTGGGCTGTCGGCCTTCGCCTTTGCAAGAAGTCCCTTGATTGGATGAATAGAGTGGCCAGCCTTGCTTCCCTTAAACTGTTTTTGCCAACGAATTAGTACTTTTACTGTCAAATGGTGCTTTCGCAATGTAGATTCCAATCCAATGAGACTGATCTTACCTAGAATAGCTAATTTCTCCTGAGTGGTAAATCGAAGACGAGACTCTTTCATAATTTTTACCACATTTACGAAAAAGCTCTTTCCTTTACAGGGCGACCCTCTTTACGTGGAATACTCGAGTCCTCTGCTGACCAGTGTAATCTACTTCGTATTTAGCCCTGGTGCCCCAGTTTTGGAAATAACTTCCGACGCGGGCTTCCCCGTGAGTTTGACCTGTATCATAAATCCTGCTGTAATTAAGGTCAGATTCGCACCGATGGACAGAAAGAAAAATGAAATAACAATGAGATTTTTGGCCGCCTCCCTCGATCCGCGCGTCCAAAGCTTATCAAAATCGTATCCCGCGCCTACTAAAAGCTCTTGGACGGTATCGATGCCTTTCTCCTGCATGATGTTTTGCGCCGAGCTTTTCAACTTCATCCCACCGATCACTTCAAGCGTTTCGGTTTGATTGTCGGCGCCTTTCACCCTCGTCTCTGTAAAAGTGTACATACGAATGAAACTGAAGTACGCTAGGAAAAAAATAAAGGCCGTAATGGCTGCCCCTATCAAAATAGGTGTATAGTGACGGATATTCTCGGGAGCAATGTCTAACCATTCCCACACCATCGCCCCTACTATCAGCGCCAGTATCAAGCCTTTGGCCGCGTTCGGAACCGTTCCTTCTGGCGTTCCCCATATTTTTTTCCGCCAAATGAGCGTCCAAATAGCGAGTACCGCGGCCATGGCGCAACTGATATACCCAACGACGGGAGCAAACGGACCTAGATTGACCCCTAATAGCATTTGTTCAAATATCACTGACGGTAATTTTAAAGTTAGGAGGAATGGATACCATAAGCGCGGAGACTTTCAACGAAGAAAGGCTGGCCCCAGATCCCGCAAAGATGAATTTTCCGGGCTTTAAGTATCCGACCACATGCTTGCTGGGGCTTCCAAAGTACTCCCAGTTAATAAAATAAGCTGGCGAAGATTGAATATCGAGCGAGGGCGTTGCTGTTGTGAGGTCGATGGTCAGGAACCCGGGTGAGCCACCACCTCCTGGCGATCCGCCGCCTGGCGGGCTGCCGCTTAGGTTATTGAGGATACTTTGTTTCACAGCCGTGTTCTCCGAAGATGCCTGTCGCACTAGCACATAGTCCCGGATATGGGTGGTCATGGTTTGTTCCAACTCTTGTCTGTTTACGGTCGAAAACTTCGTCTGGTTTGCCTTTTTTATGTTTTTGACAAAGGTCAATAATTGACGCCCCGGTCCAGCCTGCATGATCTCGTTGGGGCTCAGAGCGTCAGGCAGGTAGTTGGGATTTGCGATATAACTAGCGGAATTAAGGGGTATTTTATCAGTGCCGAGCACAAGACAAGGGATGTCGTCCGCGTACCCAATGCTTTCCAAATTCTCCAGTTGTGCCGACAAGATCCCCAAATTTTCAATTAGATCTTTCAAACCAAGGTCATTATCCAATTGATAAGGGACACGGGGTAATTGCTTGTTAAATAGGCCTCGCGCATACCTCCTGGCAATCTGCTGCGCAAGCGCCTTGGAGGCCTCGCTTATCTGGTATGCTTTCTCGAATTCTTTTATCTCAGTTAGATTTTGTCTCTGTTGATGGGGCATAGCACAAATGCCGTCGAACCAGCGGCCGCTTTCAGTGCTGGCGAACGGGTTATTTTCCCGAAATTTATATAAAAGAACTGAACTACTGCACCGTGAAAACACCCCTTTTTTCCCGCTGCAGTGCTTATAGCTTCCCATTGGGAATTCCGGTACGGTTTGGACGGCCCTCCGCTGAGGAAACGTGGCACTGCTGCGGACAAGGGAGTCCCCGAAGTCCCCCTGTCCCAGCTTCACCAATGAGCCGGCGGCGAAGCAAAATACCGTTAAAAAACGGTTTTCTCGGTCCGGTTCAATCCGTAGCTTTCGTCGTACAAATAGAGTATCATATGTCTACCGCTGCCGATCCTGGCAACCCCGCCGGGCCGCCCGCTAGGAAAACCGTCCTCCCCAAGTGGGCCTATATCACCCTGACTGTTTTTTCGCTCGCGTCCGCGTTATATTACTCAACGTTATACCCTGATCAGAAACCTAAGCTATGCAAATACCGGGGACGAGGTCAATCAGGCGCTCGACGCAAAACCTTTACCTGAGCGATCCTACGTTGTCAGCAGGATGCAACCGTTTAGCCTCCAGTTACAGGGGTATATGGGGGTCTCTGTTTCTTCCGGCTTTCTATCACCCGACATTCCATTGGGTATACTGGCAAGCGCAACCATCAAAGGCAAGCCAGATAAAAAGCCATGGCTGTTGAGCGAGACCCGGCAGCAATCGATTGGATACGAACGGCATGGGGCGTTGCTCCTTTTCTTACAGGTGTTCGACATTGGAAATCCCCTTTCGCTGAGCACACAGCAAGCGGCGGGTGGCAAAACATTTTCGCGCCTGAATTGGAGTAGCTTGTTCAATCCCGGCGCGCGCATTGGATATGGATTCAAAAATATGCCCATCGCAATATTAGCAGGATTCACGTACAAAGTGAATCCAGGTGGTGGGCGAGCAATCATGGCAAAGGTTTCGGTGAATGTTGATGTGCCGATATGGCATATATGGGCTAATTGAAAAGGACTCGCCAGGGTGTTACCTCGATATGGTCGGCCACCTGTCTCCAGTTCAGTTGATGGTGTCCCTAAATGCCTTGCATTTGCACATAGACAAGAACCATTTGCGGAGCCCTCAAATATTAACCTTTTTCGTCATAGCCTCCCGCAACCCCATAATCTCGTGGCACTTCGTGTCACACTTTCCAACTCTGGAACATCAGATTTCTGTTGAGATTGAGGGTTTAACAAACCCCTTGATATAGTTAATCTGTTGCACAAACCGCTCGAAAAGTTCGAACCAACTCCTCGACACGGTACAGAACCGGGCAATTGCCCGGTTTTTTTATTTTAGCCATCGTTCATCCGAATGTAAATTATCACTGCTTTAGCTACGCGCTTCTATGGTGCCCAAATGCTGAAAAGGAGGTCCGGGTCTCCAAAAACTAAACTGAGTGTCCGGAAAGGCCGATGACACTATATTCATAATAGCACCATAATTCTCTTGGGATGCCAAAATATCAACCAGAAAACTTGGACGGTTAACAGGAACTTCCGTAAAATGAAGTGCCCAATCAGTCCCAGCTATTGCATTTATTTGTTCGACTATTCTTTCCTGAAAGAATTTCTCCTTTTCAACAAGTCTTTCCTTGAAAGCTGCGTTAAATTCTACGCCATTTGGAGTAATGAACATAGGATGAAGACCAAAGGAAAGACCAACTGAAATCTTATTTTCACCGGAATAAGTCATAGCTAAATTTACGAATTAATCGCTATATACCATTATAAATTCAACGACCTTCCCTCCATAAAATGGTTATCGTTACTACAGCAAATCCTTCAGATGACGAAGACTGAGATTGTAGCATTTCGACAATAACTCCGCCACTTCTATTGATATTTTCTATTGATTGCTGGAGGACAGGCACAATTGAATTACTGCCTCCGGAGATATACGTAACCTTATACATAATTATTTCTTTTTGAGTTGTTGTATTTGTATTTCAAGATCCTTTACGCGATTCGTTAGTTCCCTATTTTTTAGGAATGTAATTAAAGACAGAATTAGTGCCCCCATTGGAATTGCCATGCGGGCCCAATTCCATATTCCATCCCAATATTCGTTTCGTCCCTTCCTCAAATAATTCTGATCAACATAGGATGCTCTACCTTTAGGGGTAATGGTCATCATGAAATGTCCATCATTATTGACTGTGGTTATTTCATCCGCTGCTATAAGGGATTGGTGCCACCTATTAATCTGAGCAATCGGGATGTTTGTTACTTCGGCAATTTTAATAGATCCCACCTGGCGGCCCTCAATTCCTGTTTCCTGCCAATCTTCATAAAGAATCTCTAGGATTTTTTGCTTGATTCTAAATTCGTTACTAATTCGCAAGGGGTTTCGCATTGTGTCACATTGTTGGTTAGATTTTCTTAACAAATATATATATTTTACATTGCAAATCAAATATTTTATGTTATAATTGCAAGGATGATTAAGAGGCAAGCCCAATCAGAAATAGCTCGATTACTGGAAGAATTTCCAGCCGTCGGTGTCCTTGGCCCTCGCCAGGTCGGCAAAACTACTCTGGCCGAGGAGATTGCGGCTTCTGTTCATCCGGCGCCAATTTATCTTGACTTGGAACGGCCTTCCGAGACAGCAAGGCTTAATGAGCCCGAAGAATATTTCGAGTTACACAAGGGAAAACTGATTATCCTTGACGAAATCCAGCGCGTTCCAGAGCTGTTTAAAATCCTACGAGGCGTTATTGATCGCCGCCGTAAGGAGGGACTTAGAACTGGCCAATTCCTCATTTTGGGATCGGCCTCGCTTGACCTTCTGAAACAATCATCGGAATCTCTGGCAGGAAGGATAGCCTACAAGGAATTATCCGGTTTTACGGTCGCAGAGATCGATCACAAAGCATCAAAGGATTTTGACCGTTTATGGCTAAGGGGAGGGTTCCCTGACAGCTTCCTCGCAAAGAATGATGAAGCCAGCCTCAGATGGCGCCTAAACTTTATTAGCACTTATCTGGAACGGGATGTACCACAATTGGGCCCCCGGATACCCGCCACCACTTTACGTCTGCTCTGGACAATGTTAGCTCATAGTCAAGGAGGCCAGCTCAATATTGCCCAGCTTGGTAATAATCTGGATGTTACAGCTCCCACAGCCAAACGATATGTCGAACTGTTGGAAGATCTGTTGTTGATTCGTACCCTTCGTCCCTGGGCTGGAAATGTCAGCAAACGGCTCGTCAGAGTGCCCAAAATTTATATTCGTGACAGTGGGCTGACGCACGCATTGCTCAATTTAACAACACTCGATGACGTTTTAGGTCATCCTGTAGTGGGCGCCAGTTGGGAAGGTTTTGTTATTGAAAATCTGTTGTCTTCCCTACCTATCGGCGTTACGCCTTGGTTTTACCGTACTTCAGCCGGAGCGGAAATTGATCTGGTTATCGAGAAAAACAGCAAAGAAAGGTATGCCATCGAAATAAAACGTTCGCAAGCGCCGTCGGTATCGAAAGGGTTTCATCTTGGATGCGAAGATATCAAAGCCAAAAAGAGGTTCATTGTTTATCCCGGAAAGGAACGCTTTCCGGTGGCGAAAGGGATCACCGCTATACCTATACTGGACATGATGAACGAGTTACGGGATGGGAAATAGTATCATTTCTGACGCTTAATCCTGCTAACCAGTAACCAGAGCAGTGACCAAAACAGTCACCAAAATACTCATCAAAATCGCAAGACGTGAAACATAAAAATTTGATTATCAATACCAAAAATTACAGGGACGCTGGGAGCGGAATTCGACTCCCCTACGCGGTACACAGCTTTTTGTAGCACGAAATTCAGAAGTCGACTTTTCAGAGGCGACTTTTTGTTTTATTTACAGTCTATCATAAATTCACTTTTTACGAGATTTACAAAATTCGTGTCACGTTTGAGGACGATTTTCTGTCTATAGTTTTTTGTCACAATATTTCCTTTCCTCTTCAAGAAGAATTATAGCAGTTCCAACTTGCAGCCTTCACCACAAAAAACGAACTCACGACAAGATCGGGAAGAGGCACTCGAAAAGGTATTAACGACAAGCCTAACTGCTTTCCTGTATTTTTGTTACAGTGACCGCCACTAAAATAATACTAATCACGGGCATGTCAGGAACTGGCAAAACGACGCTCTCGAAGGCGTTGCAATTGAGGGGGTATAAGTCTGTAGATCTTGACACCGAAGATTATTCGATGTGGGTCGACGCGGAACCCGATCCCGAATATCCCGACAACGAAGTCAAACCAGGTAAAGACTGGGTCTGGAATGAAGATCGGGTATATCAGCTATTTTCTGTACAAAGTAATGAACTCCTTTTTATCTGTGGATGTGCCAGTAACATGGCCAAATTCTATTCCTACATCTCAGTGATCGTATTACTCACAGCGCCCGCAAGAGTCCTCGCTGATCGATTGGCTTCTCGCCAACCCGGGACTTATGGAAGTTCCCCCGAACAGATTGCTCGGGTCCTTAGACTCCAACAAACCATCGAGCCTCTTTTAAGGCGGACGGCTCAATTAGAGGTGGACACCCAAACCCCTGATGAAGTCACCGTCGAGCTTTTGCTTAACCAAGTTGATAAAATAATCTCAGGATAAAGTCCAATAACCTGGCAAGTCCATAAATTGTTAAAATATCAACAAAACTGCACTCTCCGGGTTGCATAGCCTATGATCAGAAGCTTTAAATGATAGGCCCGGCAATAGGTCGTGGCTGTTGCCCGGTTGCCGTCAACTTTGATAATGCTCTCACCATTGTAGGTTTCAATATCCGAATCCGAAGGCTGTGCGCCGAATTGTTCCAGCATGTTTTTGTCAATTTTCAAAGGGGAACAGACCGACAATCGAAAAGAAGGGGGCAAGTCGGATGAGATCGAGCCAAGCCTTCAAATTTATGGGCAATAGAGAACTGTTCGGTGGGGATCGGTATATTTACGGCCATGAAGCGACTTTTATGGGGATCGATGCTGACGGGGGCGCTCCTCGTAATGCAATTGGTTGTAAAAGCGCAGGGAAGTACGGATAGCCTGCTGCGCGAACTGACCGTGGCCATCGAAAAAGCACCCGCATATGACGCAGCGAAGGAACAGCGGATAGCCGGGCTGCAGACGGCGCTGCAAGAGGATCCTCCGGCCTCCCCGGGAATGCTCTTCCCCTTCTACGAACAGTTATACCACGAATACCAGATCTTTCAATATGACTCTGCATACGAATACGCCGGTAAATTGCAGCAGATCGCTTACCGGCTGGGCGACCCGCAGCGAATTACGCAGGCCCGCCTGCAGGTCTGTTTCATCCTCCTTTCTTCCGGTCTGTACCGGGAAACCTTCGACTCGCTGCGCGCGACGGATATGCATGGGCAACCGGACTCGCTGAAGGCCATTTACTTTACGTTGATGGGCAGGTATTACTATGACCTGGCGTATTATGACTATGACGGAAGTCAGCATTCGGCCGCATATGACCAAACCGGTAGTTCGTATCTGGACTCGGCACTGACCTATTATTCGCCCAACTCCTTCGAATATTCCTATTATCACGGGCTAATGGACTTCAAACGGAATAACAGGCCCGAAGCCGCTACCTTTTTTGAAAAGCTCCTGGCCAGCGGGCGCCTGACCGACCATCAGTTGGCCCTCACCGCCTCCACGCTCAGCGGCGTCTATGCCCAAACCGGGCAAGAGGAAAAATCCATCGATCTGCTGATCACTGCCGCAATCGCGGATATCCGGTCATCCACCAAAGAAACCTTCGCCATCTTTAACCTGGCCGACGCCCTGTACAAGAAAAAGGATGTCCGCCATGCCAGCCTTTGTATCGAAGCGGCCATCGGCAATGCGGAGTTTTATGGGGCCCGCCAGCGGAAAGTGCAGGTGAGCAGCATTCTATCGGTGATCGAAGGGGAAAGGATCAACGGCGTTGAAGCTCAACGCCGCCTGCTGATCCAATATGCCGTTGTGGTGACGATGTTGGGCATCCTCCTCCTGGTACTGATCGTCGTCATCCGCCGCCAGGTCAAGAAACTGCAAAAAGCACAGCAGCTGATCACCGAAGCGCATGCGGCCCAACGATCCATCAACGAAAAGCTGGAAGAGGCCAATAAGATCAAGGAAGAATACATCGGCTATTTCTTTAACCTGGACTCGGAGTTCTTTGTCAAGCTCGAACGGCTCAAACGCACCCTTGACCAAAAACTGGCCGACCGGAAATTCGAAGAGATCCGGTATATCGTGAACAATATCCACCTTAAAAAGGAAAAGGAAGATCTGCTGCGCAGCTTCGACACTGTCTTCCTCCGGATCTTCCCGAATTTCGTAGCCCGGTTCAACGCCTTGTTCAAAGAAGAAGACCAGGTCAAACTCAAAGAAAACGAACTGCTCAATATCGACCTCCGCATCTTCGCCCTGATCCGCATGGGCATCACCGACAACGATAAGATCGCCCAGATCCTGGAATATTCCGTCAATACCATTTATGCCTACAAGACCCGGATCAAAAACAGGTCTATCGTGCCCAACGACGAGTTCGAAGCCCGGATCATGGACATAAAAAGCGTGTAAAACCCGCGAAGAACATCTATATTACAAAAACATACATACGTCTTCAACTGTTTGCAAATAAAATAGTTAGATTTCACGTCCGGGCATTTGCGCCCGATATTTTCCATATTCGACCTGTATAAATTGCCCTTCTTCAGCAAGCCGGGTTTCTTTGATCCATAATGACTTGCTATATGAGAATCAAACGAATCTTGATTGCTGCTTCGCTGCTTTGCCTCCTGTATCTATCGGGATGGACCCAGGCGCCTACCCTCTCCGTTAAAGGTACCGTCCTCACCGATAAAGGCGTCCCGGTTGAAGGGGCGTCGGTCAGTATTTCCGGTTCCGGAAGGGGAGCTATTACCGATGGTAAAGGAGTTTTCAACCTCCGGGCGCCGGGCGACGCCACCCTGGTAATCACCTATATCGGCTATGATACCGCTCATGTCCGGGCGCAAGCATCGGTACAGGTCACCCTGCACCCCGCCAACGTGTCACTCAATGATGTGATTGTCATCGGCTATGGGACGGCTAAACGAAAGGATCTGACGGGCGCGCTGGCCGTCGTCACCGAAAAAGACTTTCAGGGCGGCGAGATCACCACGCCGGAACAGTTGATCGCGGGTAAGGTGGCCGGGGTCTCCATTACATCCAACGGCGGCTCGCCGGGATCGGGCAGCGTGATCCGGATCCGAGGTGTCGTCTCCCTTAGCGCCAGCAACGACCCGCTCGTCGTGGTCGACGGTCTGCCGTTCAGCGGTGATGGTATCCCGGGCGCGAGCAACGCGCTTAGTCTTGTCAATCCCAACGATATTGCTTCCTTCACCGTATTGAAAGACGCGGCCGCGACCGCCATCTACGGCTCCCGCGCCTCCAACGGGGTCATCCTGATCACCACCAAAAAAGGGCAGGCCGGTCCTACCCGGTTCAGCTTTAGCAGCCAGGTCTCCGCCGGACGCCTGATCAAAGAAGAGAACGTCCTATCGGCGGGGCAGTTCAGGGAATTCGTCGACTCGGGTTCGATCGGCACGTACAACGGTCAGCCGTTCAGCGCCCTGTTGGGCAATACCAATACCGACTGGCAACGACAGATCTTCCAGACGGCAGTAAGCTCGGACAACAACCTGAACGCCACCGGAACGATCGGCAGCCTACCCTACCGCGCCAGTTTCGGCTATCTCAACCAGGAGGGTATCGTCAAAACCGACAACCTGCAACGGTACAGCGGCAGCCTTTCGCTTTCGCCGCATTTCTTCCAGGACGCCCTGAAGGTCGAGCTGAATTTGCATGGAGCCGTCCTGCAGTCGCAGTTTGCCAATTCGGGGGCGGCCATCAGTTCGGCGCTCTACTTCGACCCCACCCAGCCCGTACATGCGGAGTCGGGCTACGGCAACTTCTTCGAGTGGCAGACCGGCAGCGGCAGCAACCTGACGCTGAACAAGCTTGCGCCGCGTAATCCGGTGGCGCTGCTGGATCTATACAATAATCATGCGACGGTACAACGCAGCTTCGGGAACCTGACCGTTGACTATAGCCTGCCCTGGGTCTCCGGGCTGCACGCCAACCTCAACCTGGGGTATGACGTTGCCCATGGTAACGGCATCGTACAGGTACCCGCCTATGCGGCCCAGAACTTCCTGGACAGCGGTCAAAACAATATCTACAAAGGGAGCATGCAGGACGTCGTCAGCGAGTTCTACCTCAGCTACATCAAGACCTTCCCGGCGATCCGGAGCGACATCAACGCCGTAGCAGGATACGGATATTACAACAACTTCACGAATAACTGGAACTATCCCAGCATCCGGGCCAATGGTGACACCATCCCCGGCAGCCTGCCGCTCTATGCGACCTCACCTGCCGAGAACACCCTGATCTCGTGGTATGGCCGGTTGATCTACACGTTCAACGGCAAATACATCCTGTCCGGCTCGATCCGCTCAGACGGTTCGTCCCGCTTCTCCCCGGCTAATCGTTGGGGCACCTTCCCTTCCGTTGCGCTAACCTGGAAGATGCAGCAGGAGAAATTCCTGCAGTCCGTCTCCTGGCTTTCCAACCTCAACCTGCGCCTCAGCTATGGAATCACGGGTAACCAGGATGGTATCGCCGACTACTCCTATATGCCCGTCTACGGGCTGAGCGCCAACGGCTCGCAATACCAGTTCGGCGACGGCAATTATAACATGGCGACTGCTGCCGCCTATGACGCCAACATCAAATGGGAGCAGACGGCCACCTGGAACGGAGGTTTGGATTATGGATTTCTCAATAACCGAATCTATGGCAGCGTCGACCTCTATTACAAGAAGACGTCGAATCTGTTGAACACGGTGCCGGTGCCCGCTGGTTCCAATTTCAGCAATACCCTGCTCGTCAATGTCGGTAATATGACCAATCAGGGAGTCGAGTTTGCGGTCGGCGCCAGCCCGGTGCGGACCAGATACTGGAAATGGAACGTCGCCTTCAATATCGCCTACAACGCCAACAAAATTACTAAGCTGACGTCGGTTAACGACACGGCCTACCAGGGCGCCCTGCAGGGCAACAATGTCCAGATCAACTCTGTCGGCTATTCCGCAGATGCCTTCTATGTATATCACCAGGAATACGACAAGGCAAACGGCAAACCCATCGAAGGGGTCTACCAGGACCTCAACGGGGACGGCATTATCAACAGCGAAGACCTCTATCGTTACAAGACGCCTTTCCCACCCTATATCCTGGGTTTCAGCACAGACGTCAGCTATCATCGGTGGACGATCAGTACCGTCCTACGGGCGAATATCGGCAACTACATGTACAATGAATTGTCAGCTGCGGCTACCGAGTCCAATGTTTTCAACCCGCTGGGCTACCTGGCCAACACGCTGAAAGATGTGCTGGCGACGCATTTTGTCTACGGCAACCCCCAGTCGGATATGTATGTCCAGAATGCGTCTTTCTTAAAAATGGACAACCTGGGGCTGTCGTATAACGCGGGGCATGTCTTCCGCAATGACGCCAACCTGCGGGTAAACGCCAACTGCCAGAATGTTTTTACGATCACGCGCTATCCGGGGCAGGACCCCGAGCTGTATGGCGGCGTGGACAACTCTTTCTATCCCAGACCGCGCACGTATACGCTGGGCTTTAATCTTCAATTCTAACGATCAATTTGACAAATATGCGACGTAAACTTCTTTTTCCCGGAGCACTTTGTGGACTGCTGCTGGTTGTGCTTGCCTCCTGCACCAAGAACCTCAACCGGGAGCCGGCCAATACCAATACCGGCGCTATCCAATATTCCACCGTGGCGGGCTATAAGCAGGTGCTCGCCAAAGTGTATGGCAGCTATGCGCTGATCAGCAGCCAGGGAACAGGCGCCAGCGACATCAACGTCACGGGCATTTCCGATGTCGGCGAAACGGACTTCGTGCGGCTGCTTTTCAATATGGAAGAAATGACGACGGATAACGCCATCTGCGCCTGGGACGATCCCTATCTTCAACCGCTGCACAACCTCGACCTGGCGAGTAACAATGTCTATATCGCCGCGATGTATGACCGGAGCTTTTTCCAGATCACTGTCGCCAACGACTTTATCCGGAATTCGACCGACGCGATGATCGCTACACGCGGCTTTAATGCACAGCAAGCGGATACCATCCGCCAGTTACGGGCAGAAGCCCGTTTCCTGAGGGCTTACCAGTATTATGTGCTCATGGACCTTTTTGGGAGCCCGGCCTTTGTTACGGAAAATGACCCGGTTGGCGCTTATATCCCAAAACAGATCTCGAGCGCAAACCTGTTCAGCTATATCGAGTCGGAGCTCAAATCCGTCGACAGCTCCATTGTCGCTCCGCATCAGAACGAATATGGCCGTGCCGACCAGGCTGCCGAATGGGCCTTGCTAGCCAGGATGTACCTGAATGCGGATGTCTACCTGGGCACCGGTAACGATCACTATACCGACGCGATCACTTATTCGTCCAAGGTCATCAACGCCGGTTATTCGCTGATGCCGACCTTTAAGAACCTCTTCATGAGCGACAACAACCTCAACAATCCGGAGGTTATCCTGCCAATCCCTTATGATGCCACGACGGCCCAAAACTATGGTGGAACCACCTTCCTCATCTGTTCCGCTCACGGCACCGACCCAACCGACGATTCTACTTTCGGCATCCCCGGAGGCGGCTGGCTGGGCAACCGCAGTACCTCCCCGCTGCCCGCCGTATTCACCGACCCCGCTGACGGGCGGGCCTTGTTCGGCCCCGGCGCGTCGACGATCAGTTCCGTACTGGACTTCACACAGGGGGTAGAGGTATACAAATTTTCCAATAAGACTTCCGCCGGTGTCACTCCTTATTCCCCCAACGGCGTGCTCTGCTCGACGGACTACCCATTATTCCGGCTGGCGGAACAATACCTCATCTATATCGAGGCCGTAGCACGAGGTGGCAGCGGCGGCGATGGGGGCACCGCGCTAAACTATTTCAACCTCTTGCGGCAACGGGCCTATGGAAATACCAACGGAAACGTCGGCAGCTATAGCCTCACCGATATTCTGAACGAGCGGGATAAAGAACTGTACTGGGAATGTTTCCGCCGGACGGATCTGATTCGCTATGGAATGTTCACGGGAGGCACCTATATCTGGCCGTGGAAAGGCGGGGTGCAGGGTGGCACCGGGGTCGATGCTCATCTGAACCTGTTGCCGCTGCCCGCCACGGAATTGAACGCTAATCCCAGCCTGGTACAAAATCCGGGTTATTAATCATCTCTTCAAGTCAAAAATATGCGTACTATATTATCGCGAATGTTTTTTCTTACAATGGCAATCGCCTGGCTCCTGGGCGCCGCGTCCTGTAAAAAGACGGGGGAGTTCCTGACCGTCAACGAATCCGCGTCCTTTTCCGCATCGCTGACGGCGTCGGTGGACAGCGTTACCCTGGCGCCTTCCAACGACAGCAGCACCGTGCTTACCTTCGCCTGGCCGGCCGTCAGCTATGGTTCCACCGTGGCCGTCACCTATACGCTCGAAATGGATGTTCCTACAGATACTGCCGGCCCGTCCGGCTGGGCCAAGGCACAGCAATTTGTCGCCGGCAACAACGTGCTGACCTATGCCTTCAACGGTCAAACGCTTAACAACATCATGCAGACCCTGAACATCTTCAGCGATTCTGCAATGGTCTTCCGCGTGATGGCCACTATCGATCAATACAACGGGGCCGCTTCCACGGTGCCTGGTACTTACACCCCCGCCGTCAGCGTGCGTGTCACGCCGTACACGACCAACCTTTACGTGCCGGGCGCCTATCAGGGCTGGAGTCCCGCCACCGCTCCCGTCCTGAATCCCGTTCCCGGCCGGCCGGGGATGTTCGAAGGCTATGTCGATATCACCGGCAGCGGGATCCAGTATTTCAAATACACCAATGCGCCGGACTGGAATCATATCAATTACGGAGATGGAGGAGGAGGAACCTTCAGCACCAACGGAGCGGCAGCCGGTCTGTCCGTGCCCAACGGCGGGTATTACGAACTGACGGCCGATCTCAATACCAATACCTGGACGGCCACCGCGACGACCTGGGGCATTATCGGTGACGCTACGCCGGGGGGATGGAGCAACGATACACAGCTGACCTATGATCCGGTCAACCAGGTTTGGACGGTCACGGCGGCTATGGTCACCAGCGGCTCGTTCAAGTTTCGCGCCAACGACGCCTGGGTCATCGATTTCGGGATCAACAACGCGGGGCAGATCGAATATGCCGACAATCCTTTTTTGGGGTATACGGCCGGGCTGAACAACCTGACCGTTCCTGCCAACGGCACCTACTTGATTACGCTGGACTTGCATATTTCGCAGCACTATACGTATAGTGCGGTCTTACAATAAAGCTCTATGAAGATGAACCTACTGTCCCTGTTTTGTCTCCTCCTGCTGGCCTGCAGCAAGCACCATGCCGCTACCCCGACACCGCCCCCGGCGGATTCGACGACTACCCTTCCGGCGCAATATGGAGCACCCTTTGCCGGAGTTCCCGACCCGCGCGATGTCAGCATCTACCAGGTCAATATCCGGGCTTTCAGTTCGTCGCATGATCTCCGGGGCGTTATCGCCCGATTGGATTCGATCAGGGCGCTTGGTGTCAACGTGATCTATCTGATGCCCGTCTATCCCGTCGGCGTATTGAATTCCATCAACTCGCCTTATTGCATCCGGAGTTTCGATTCGGTCGGATCGGAATATGGCACGCTGACCGATCTCCGCAACCTCGTGGACGGTGCGCATAGCAGGAATATGGCCGTGATCCTGGATTGGATCGTCAATCAGACTTCGTGGGATCATCCCTGGATCACGCAGCATCCCGATTGGTACCTCCGAAATGCCAGCGGGAATATCGAAGCGCTGAACGGCTATGCGGATGTGGCGGCCTTGAACTTTGGCAGCACGGCCATGCGCAGCGCGATGATCACGGCGATGGAGTCCTGGGTATTCCGTGCCAACATCGACGGCTTCCGCTGTGACTATGCCGATAATCCGCCCATCGACTTCTGGCAGCAGGCGATCGATAGCCTGCGGCATATCGCTTCCCATCAGCTGCTGTTGCTGGCGGAGGGCACGCGCGCGGCGAATTACGGGGCAGGGTTCAACTATAATTTTGGGATGCAGTTCTATGGCGGCAGTCTCAAACCGATCTTTACCGGCAGCCCGGTAACCCTGATCGATGTATCCGACTCGGTGGAGTATGTAGGTGGGTCGGGCACGCAGCAGATCGCGCGTTATCTGACCAATCATGACGTGGATGGCTCGGATGGGGCGCCGGTAACCTTGTTTGGCGGCATTCCCGGATCAACAGCGGCCTTTGTTGTCGTTGCGTTGCGGAAAGGGGTGCCGTTCGTTTACAGCGGGACGGAGGTGGCTTTCCCAACGGCGATCACTTTTCCGTTCATGACCGTCACGATCGACTGGACGATCAATCCGTCGGTAACGGCGGCGTACAAGCAGATCATCGGTTTTCGAAACAATAGTGTTGCTATCCGGCGCGGGGCGGTAAAGGCCTATGACAATAGCGATGTGTGTGCGTTCACGAAAACCTCCGGGGACTCTTCGGCGCTGGTGGTCGTGAACCTGCGAAATAGCGCTGTCAGTTATCCGGTTCCTGCCGCGCTGCAAAATACATCGTGGACGGATGGCTTCGCCGGGACCCCGGTAACAATAGGAAGCCAGGTGAGTCTGGCGCCCTATCAATATATCGTGTTGAGGAATTGAGGGCAATACTTTTGAATGGAGAGACCTTTTTTCTCTATTGGCAAACTCCCGGCGCAGTTTCTACTGCTGCCGGTTTTTCTTTGCCTTTCTGCCGGCCAAGCAGTCATATAAAGGTAAAAAACCCTGCAATTTGCCTACCTTCCATAGCATAACATCTCATAAGAATGGACCATTCGGGGCATGACCATCACGCTATGATGATTGCAGATCTTAGAACACGATTCTACGTAGTCCTGGTTCTAACTTTACCCATTATGCTGCTGTCAACCATGATACAGCATTTTATCGGTCTCCATTGGACCTTTCCCGCATCCCCGTACATCCTGGCAGGCTTATCAACCATTGTATATCTGTATGGCGGCTGGCCTTTCCTGGTAGGCCTGGCGGAAGAAGTAAAGGCCAGGAACCCCGGCATGATGTTCCTTATCGGATTTGCGATAACCGTAGCCTATGTCTACAGTGTGGCAGTTGTCTTTGGGTTGAAGGGCATGGATTTCTTCTGGGAACTTGATACCCTTATCCTGATCATGCTCCTGGGTCACTGGATAGAAATGAAGTCCATTGCAGGGGCTTCAAAAGATTTGGAATTATTGGTGCAGCTCATGCCAGCGAATGCGCACCTCGTCATGGCCGACGCCATCAGGGATGTAAAGACCGATTCCCTCAAAGAAAAGGACATCATCCTGGTAAAGCCGGGTGAAAAGGTGGCGGCCGACGGGCTCATCCTGGAGGGGGAAACCTATCTCAATGAATCCTTGTTGACAGGGGAATCGAAACCAGTAAAAAAAACAAAAGGCGACAAAGTTATCGCCGGTTCGATCAATGGCAACGGATCGGTTAAAGTGACCGTATCGCACGGCGCTAAGGATTCTTATCTTTCACAAGTGATCAGGTTAGTGGACGAAGCTCAAAAGTCCAAATCGAAGACCCAATTGCTGGCTGATATTGCCGCAAGATGGCTAACGGTCATTGCCCTCGCCGCCGGCATCAGTTCATTTTTATACTGGTATTTCACCGGCCAAACGCTGGCCTTCGCTATAGAGCGGATGGTCACCGTCTTTGTCATTTGTTGCCCACATGCCCTGGGTCTGGCCGTTCCCCTCGTTGTCGCCAAGTCAACAGCGCTGTCCGCCAAGCATGGCCTACTGATCAAGAACAGGTCCGCCTTTGAAAATTCCCGGAAAATAACCACCCTTGTCTTTGATAAAACAGGGACACTGACCATCGGAAAGTTTGAAGTTTCTAAAATGGTATCTCTTCAAAAAGGCATTACCGAAAACGAGGTCATACGACTCGCTGCTGCACTGGAACAAAACTCAGAACACCCTATCGCCACCGGCATCCTGCAAAAAGCAAAAGACCTTTCCCTCCTAATTCCATCAACCGAAAAATTCAAAGCTATCCCCGGTAAAGGGGTAGAAGCCACGGTAGAAGGCAAAAAGATATTCGTCGTCAGTCCCGGCTATCTAAAGGAAAATAATATCCGCATTTCGGATGGATTCATCTCCAACGATACTGAGACGGTCGTATTTGTATTGGTGGACAATACGCTGGTTGGATACATTGGCTTGTCCGATCAGATCAGGCCAGAAGCCAAAGCCGCCATCAAAACTCTGCAACAAAACCATATCAAAACCATATTACTGACCGGTGACAACGAAAAAGTTGCGAAAAGCGTAAGCGAAATACTAGGCATGGATAGTGTTATCGCCGAAGTATTACCTCATCAAAAATTAGAAAAGATCAAAGAATTACAAGCCCGGGGCGATTTCGTGGCCATGACCGGCGACGGCGTGAACGATGCCCCCGCACTGGCCCAGGCCGATATAGGCATCGCGGTCGGAAGTGGCAGCGATGTCGCCGCAGCCACCGCCGGCATCGTCCTGGTCAACAGCAACCCCAAAGATATTGTCAGCCTCATCCTTTTCGGCAAAGCTACCTATCGGAAAATGATCCAGAACCTCATCTGGGCCACCGGTTACAACGCCATTGCCCTGCCCCTCGCCGCGGGCGTCATGTACAAGCAAGGGGTTTTACTGAGCCCTGCCGCCGGCGCTGTCCTGATGAGCGTGAGCACGGTGGTAGTCGCCATCAATGCGAGCTTGTTGAAGGTAAAATAATACGCAACCTACAATATCTTCACTTTCACGGCCAGGTTCGCCGTAAACCCCTCCAGCGGCGCAAAGATCTCCCTTGTGACGATTAAATAAACTAACCAGGGCATCGCAATGGCAGCGCTGATCATCAGCAATGCAGCTACGTTGCCCACTTCATCGGGCGTGCCGGCCCTACCTGCCCGATCGATCCGGCCCCTATGAGCACAATGACCTTTTTCATTGGTTATACTTTTTAATTTATCGGCTTCACCGAATATACGAAAAGGGCTGTTTGAGATTCAAACCAATTACGCTTCTTTTTTGTTGATTTGCCTGGAGAGCCAAAACAAAAAATCGGCAGCAGTTATGAATACAAAAGAACCAGAATCATATAAGATGCCTCCTATCGAAGGATTCACCATCACACTTTTTATCACTGTCGCCGACATCGACCGTTCGGCTGATTTCTATGAAAAGGTTTTCGGCGGCCGGGTATTGAGCAGGGGCGACAGCAAGGGTGCGTCGGGGCACATTCAAATCGCGAATACGTGGCTCATCGTGAACGTCGGAGGCGGGCCCACACCGGACAAGCCGACGATAACCCTCAACGTCCCCGCCGACCGGGATAACGTCAGCAGCTTTATGAACATTCGCGTCGCGGATATTCAAGCGTGCTACGAATTATGGAAAACCCGGGGAGCGGAGTTCATCACTCAGCCGATCCCCAAGTACGGCGAAATCCGGTGCTACATCCGCGATCCTGACGGATACATCATCGAGGTCGGACAGAGCACAGACCTCACTTATGGTTAACGGTTAGCACGGCCGGATAAAAGAGCGAACGTTCCTCACCTTGACATTCAACCGATGTCCAGGTGGGGATTTTTTCTGGCGAGATGATGGCCTGGATAAAATGTCAGCCTGATGATGCAAACGAAAACAATTTTTGGTTACCTGGATGGCTTTTTGAAGTAAATAGTATTTGTTTGTGGAATTTCTCCGGCTCCGCATCTAACCGGGAATTATGTCCAAAAATCAGGTTCGCTACGCGGTGCGCTTCCTGGCCCGCCACAAAGGCTATTCAGGGATCAACATCCTGGGTCTGACGCTGGGTCTTTGCGCCTGTCTGGTCATTTACAATGTCGTCAACTATGAGTTCAGCTTTGACCGGGCCTACCCCGACCGGGACCGCATCTACCGCGTTGGCAGTCGTATCCGGATAGACAATGGCAATGGGGTCATCAACGAAGGCTATGGCAAAAGCATTCCGGCTCCGGCACCTGACGCCCTACTTGCCGAAGTACCCAACATCGAAACATTCGCCGCTTATTACCCCTATAACGTTAGCATCACTATCCCCCAAACCGGACCCGGCCCGGCCACTCGGGGCCGGCTTGAGCCTAAGGGGATTAACCCCCTGATCAGCACTACCATCATTGTCTCCAAGGACTATTTTGAGATCTTTCCTTATACCTGGCTTGCCGGCAACCCGGTCCAATCCCTAAGCCAACCTTATAGCGTGGTACTGACTGCCAGCCGTGCCCGCGACTACTTCGGCAAGCTCCCCGCCGACAAATATCTCGGCCGTGAGCTCATTTATGACGACTCCCTGCATGTACGGGTATCCGGCATCATCAGGGACTATGAAGGCAACACCGATTTCCCTAATACGGACTTCATTTCCTTCGCGACGATCAGCCACAGTTTCCTGAAGGATACATACCGCCACGACCAGTGGCGCTTCAATCTTGGAGTCCCTGGTATCCAGGCCTTCGTAAAGCTCTCCAAAAACGCCAACTCCGCGAAGACTGCTGCCTTATTCGACGCCATATTGCAACGTCATATCGCTCACGACGCCTTTCTGCGGATGCTCAAACTTAATATGGTCCTCCAGCCGCTCGACGACGTTCATTTCAACGAAGCCTATGACAACGACGGGATCCGCAAGGCAAGCCGGCCGCTCCTTTATGGTCTCGCCGGCGCCGCGGTCTTTATCTTATTGCTGGCAATCGTCAACTTTATCAATCTGTCTACGGCTCAGGCTCTACAACAGGCAAAGGACATCGGCATCCGCCGCATTCTCGGCGCTACCCGGCGCCGGCTCATGGGGAGATCGCTGACCGAGACGGCCATCCTCACCACGTTATCCGCAATGATGGCCCTGGCGCTCTTCCGCCCGGTTCTGGCGCTCTTCGATGATTATCTTCCAGAAGGTCTCCCTTTTAACCCCTTCCGTCCTGCCATTCTATTTTTCACCGTTGGAAGCATCATCATCACGACCTTCTTCGCCGGTCTCTATCCGGCGCTAAGTCTCGTGCACACCCGGAGATTCACCCTTCGCCGTGCCCTTATCGTCTTTCAGTTCACGATCTCCCTGGTGTTTATCATCGCCTCACTCGTCGTCGGCCGCCAGCTTAATTATATGCTTGATGCTGATATGGGATTCTCAAGCAGCGCGGTAGTTACCATTACCAGCCTCAGCGCCCCGCCGCAACAGATGCGTCTCTTCGCGCGGCAGGCACCCGGCATTCCGGGAGTACAGGAGGCTACCCTACAGGGTCATGCCCCGGCCGGTGCGCAGACCATACAAAACCCCATGCAGCTGGATAACCGCAGGGACAATAACCTTGAGGTGAACATACAGCCTGCCGACCGGCAGTTTATCCCATTCTATCACATTGCACTGCTGGCAGGCCGCAACCTCCTGTCCGGCGATAGTTTGAGAGAGTTCATCATCAACGACACCTACAGAAAGGCCCTCGGCTTTTCAAAGCCGGCCGATGCGATCGGCCACACCCTTACCTGGCAGGGCAAGACCCTTCCCATCGTCGGCGTCGCGGCGGACTTCCACACGAGCTCGCTTCATACTGCCATTCCTGCACTTGTCCTTGTCCGGGCTGCGAACCGGGACAACAGCGTCGGCCTGCGTGTCGCGTTAACCGACCATCAGACGCTGCCCCGGCTGGAGAACCTCTGGAAAAGCCTCCTGCCGGATCAACCCTTCACGTACACCTTCCTGGATGACAGCATCGCCCGGCTTTACGAAAGAGATCGGCAACTATCGTGGTTGGTAGGGGTCTCCACGGTTGTTACCATTTTTGTGTCCTGCATCGGCCTGCTCGGGCTTACCCTCTTCCTGGTGGAACGTAAAAAGAAAGAGGTCAGCATCCGCAAGGTGCTGGGCGCAGGCGTTGCCCACATCGTCTTCTTATTGAATAAGGAATTTGTGGCGCTGGTGGGGATCGCTCTGGTCATCGCGTCCCCCATTGCCTTTCTGGGCATGCACCGCTGGCTCCAAAACTTTGCGTATCGTATCGTCCTCTCCTGGTGGATCTTCGTGCTGGCCGGGCTGATCATCTTTTCGATCAGCGTTCTCACCATCAGCCTGCGCGTCATCCGCGCCGCCCGTGCCAACCCTACGGAGAACCTACGGTCGGAGTAGACATCATAACCGACCACCTGGTGTTCATAATTGAACAGTTATGCTGATTACGAAGTCATCAAGTACTTGATTATAAATTGCTTATCGTCTTGGCATTTTTCTCGCTGTGGTGGATCCGATGCTTAAGAACTACTTCGTCGTCATCTGGCGCAACCTTACCCGGAATAAGGTGTATTCCGCGATCAATATCATCGGGCTTGCTACCGCCATCGCTGCCTGCATCGTGATCTTCCTGTTCGTGTTTTACGAGAACAGCTTCGATAGCATGCATCACCGGAACCTCTACCGGCTCAATATGGTTGAAAAAAACGCCGATACGAAAACTTCCGAGAAGAACGCGGGTACTGAGTTCTCAACGGCGGTGACCCTGAAGGACGAATTCGCTGAAGTCCTGAACTACACCCGTGTGGACGACTATAGCCAATACGAGATGACGTATGGCGAGAAACGGGTTTTCTTCCCACAGACATTCTTCGTGGACACATCCTTTCTCCACCTATTCGATTTTCCGCTCCTGGAAGGAGACCGGTACACCGCCCTGCAAAAACCAAACAGCATCGTACTGACGGCGTCAGCCGCCCGGGAATTGTTCGGCAATGCGGACCCCATCGGCAAGACCGTTTCGCACTTCGGGCGAGATACCCTTCTATTCACTGTAACGGGCATTCTGAAAGACGTGCCCGGTAATTCCCAATTGCAATTCGACGCCGTGCAATCCATGAGTTCCATCTACAAACCCGAGTGGAGGACTGACGGCCATGTCGTAACTACCTACGTAGAGCTCGCACCGCACACGGACGTAGCTGCACTGGAAAAGAAATTCCCCACCTACCTGAAAAAGTATCGGATGTCCGGAAGCCAGCAGTTAAGTTACGACCTGTTCCTCTTGCCGTTAAAGGACATCCACGCCAACGCCGCCGATGTCGAAGATGAGCATGTCAATTTCCAGAAATTCGATAAGCGCTATACGTATATCTTGATCCTCACCGGTCTCCTGGTGCTGCTCATCGCCTCCATCAATTTCATGAACCTGTCTACTGCCCGGTCCGCGGAGCGGGGTAAAGAGGTGGGCATTCGCAAATCGATCGGCGCGTCGCGCCTGCAGCTGGGTATTCAGTTCCTGGGTGAATCGGTCACGATGGCGTTGATTGCGCTGGTTATTGCCCTGGGGCTGGCGAACCTCGTGCTGCCTTATGCCGATCAACTAAGCGGGCGGGATCTGAGACCCCTATTACTATCGCATCCCGGGCTGCTGGTAACGGTGTTCCTCGGGACGATGCTGCTGGGCGTGTTATCGGGGTTGTATCCGGCCATCTACCTGTCTTCCTTTCAGCCGGTAAAAGTCTTGAAAGGGGTAGCCATGGGGAAAAATAAGGGCGCTTTCAGGAATATCCTGGTGGTAGGGCAGTTTGCCAGCGCGATCTTCCTGGTGATAGCCACCATTTTTGTCTTTCGCCAGCTGAACTATATGGAGACGCAGGATCCCGGATTTGACCGGGACCAGATCATCACCGTACACCTGCGTGATAACAATTCCCGGAAATTTAGCTTGCTCAAGCAAGAGCTATTGGTCAATCCGCTGGTGACAGGGGTAACGGGGGCATTTACCCAGTTGGGGAGTCCCCTGGTAACGCTAGGCGTTGGCTACTATCCGGGCGACGCACCGCTGCGGGTACTGTTCACCCCCTGTCTGTGGGTTGATCCAAGCTATCTTACCGTATACAAGATCCCCTTGTTGGCGGGCCGGTCCTTCTCCAACGCAAAATCCGCGAATGCAAATGAATTTGTCATCAATGAAATGCTGGCAAGGGAACTACTAAAAGATCATCCTGAAAAGCCGTTGTCTACCCTGGTTGGCAAACATTTCGGAGGTGACACGCTGGGTAGCATCATTGGTATTTGCAAAGACTTCAATTTCAATTCCCTCCACTATAAGATCGAGCCCATGTTCATGATGGTTCAAACGGGAGGGATGTGGGGCACCATGTCGGTGAAGATCAGCGGCCGGCAGGCCAGACCGGCCCTCGCGTTTATTGAGACCGCCTGGAAAAAAGTGTTCCCGGAGTATCCCTTTGAATTCCAGTTCCTCGACGATCATTATAAGGAGTTATACCGGACCGATGAACAGGTTTCTCAAATAGTCGCTATCATGGGCGGACTGGCCATTCTTATCTCCTGTCTTGGACTTTACGGGCTGGCGTCCTTTTCCACAGAGAAGCGCGCCAAGGAGATCGGAATCCGTAAGATCCTCGGGGCGTCCGTAAAGGATGTCGTCTACCTGCTGTCCAAAAATTTTGTCAGGCTGGTACTGATCGCGAATTTGATCGCCTGGCCGCTGGCGTGGCTGGCGCTCCATCGGTGGATACAGGATTATGCGTACCGGATTGAGATTAGCTGGTGGGTATTCGTGCTGGCCGGCATGGCAGCGCTGCTCATCACGCTGGGAACGGTGAGCGCTTTGACGATAAAGGCGGCGACGAGCAATCCGGTCAAGAGTTTGAGGACCGAATAGATTTTAGAAAGCTTTCTTGTTCTCTACCAGGTAACTCTCAAACCAGTCGAGATTGCTTTGAGACACTTTGAAAACCATTTTCGGCTCTGTTGGACCGTGTGGCTGACGCGGCAGGGCCAACAATCTTACCGGCACCCCTCTTCTTTGTAAGGCATGATAGAACATCAGCGAATTGCTGATCGGCACCCGCGCATCCGCCTCTCCATGCTGCAGCATGACCGGCGTCTTCACATTCTGCACAAAACGAAGCGGGGAATGCTCATCATAGACCGCCCAATCAGCCCAGGGATCGGCCTTCATATAGGAGGGAAGAAAGCCATTGATATCATCGGTGAGGTTCTGAAAGGAAAGATCAACGACCGGCGCGCCAATCGAAGCGGCTTTGAATCGGTCTGTATGGCCTACAATCCAACTGCTCATAAAACCGCCGTAACTCCAGCCCATCACCCCCAATTTATCCGGATCCGCCAGACCCATTTTGATCACATAGTCTACACCCGCCATCAGGTCTTTAAAATCGGCTCCGCCCCAGTCACGCTGGTTTGCTTCACGGAAAGCGACACCATAACCGGTGGAACCCCGGGGATTGGGGCGCAGCACAAAAATGCCTTTCTCGGCCAAGGAGGCGATGGGATATAAATTTTGATTGGTGGCAATAAAACTTTGCGAATAGCCACCAGCAGGACCGCCATGCGGGTTTAATATCAATGGATATTTCTTCCCCGGAGTGTAATTCAACGGGTAGGTGAGCAACGCCTCAATTTCCTTACCATCCGCGCTTTTCCATTTGATCAGCTCCGTTTTTGGCACGGGGTTATGGGCAATGTCAGCGTTGATATTAGAGATTTTAACCGGCGTAAAGGTCGATGCGCTGCTGATATAGGCTTCTCCGGGTGTGGAGGTGTTCTGTAGCACGAAACCCAGGAAAGTGCGTGTATCGTTCATCGAAAATGTGCCTGCCAGATCGTTGCACCCCTTTGTCCATTCGGTGATCTCATTGCCATCCAGCCCAAGCTGATATATGCTGGCTAATGTCGCGTTGCTTTCGGCCACGTAAAGATGCGAGCCGTCCCGGCTCCAGGATAATAAAGCGGGCTGATCGTTGGGAGTGGACGATAATTTTTTTACGGCGCCTCCTTCAGCAGGCACCACATCGATAAAGGTCTTTCCAGGCCAGACCACGGGGTTTTCAGAACACACATACGCAATATATTTCCCGTCGGGACTGAATAAAGGATCTGATTCGCCGGCGGGAGTACCCGCAATCGTTTTTGTTTCCTTTGTAGCGATATTGATCTCGGAAATATCCGAATACTGACCATCATTTGCCATGGGCGTTTTGGCATGCGAATAGACAATCCATTTACTATCCGGACTCCAGTCGAATGAAATTACATTGCGGTTCTCCATCGTAAGCTGCTTCGATCTCTTTTTACCCGCAGAGTCGGTTTCGCCGGGCCAAACCAAGAACAAACGGTTTTGCAGGATCACATCATCATAATAATACCAATCGTCTTTCGCTTTCTTTTTGGTTTCGTCATTGCCTGCCGGGGCATCGGTCAAAATAAAGGCGATCATCTTCCCATCGGGGCTCCAGCTGAAATTACCGACGCCTGTTTTTGCATCGGTGATCTTGTCGGCTTCGCCACCCCCGGGAGAAATGATATACAGATTGTTCTTACCATCACGGTTGCTGACGAACGCCACCTGCTTGCCGTCGGGGCTCCATTTGGGGTTCGAATTATTCTTATCCCCTTGCGTCAACGGAATAGAATTAGTTCCGTCGATATTGGCAAGATAGATCTGGTTGACGTATTCGCTCCGATCCTCCGTCATCACTGCCTGGCGGACGGTGTACAATACTTTAGACCCATCCGGTGAAACCCGGACGCTTGTGATGTTTTTCAATTTCATGCATTGTTCCGGGCTCCAGTAGGTGACGGGCTGGGCGTGAAGGACCAGCTGAGAGCTGATAAAAGCGAGCGTTAATAGTAGTCCGCGCATGGGATGGTTATTTTGAAAATGAACGGGAAATGGGGGGGGGCGGGATTGTCGACTAATTACCTACAAGTTAAGCAGGTAACCGCGAAATGCAAACTAACGAAACACCCGGTGTCCAGATTCGGACAGTTTACACGATCGATAAATATTAACTTACTGATTATCAGCGCTTATCTAATCGGCATCGTATTGGCGGCGCTTTGCCGTGCTTTAAAATCAACCCGATGTTCAGAAACTATCTCTCTACCGCCCTACGCGGTTTGCGCAACAATAGGACGTATTCGTTTATCAACATCGCCGGCCTGGCCGTCGGTTTGGCGGTTAGTATCCTGTTGTTGCTGTGGGCAAACGACGAGTTGAGCTATGACCGCTTTAATGTAAATGCGGCCAACCTTTATAAGCTGGCGCCGAAATTTGATGACCAGAATATTTGGAACAATACACCCGCGCCTATTGCCGTGTATGCCAAAAAGGAAGTACCTGAGGTGGAAGACGCCTGCCGGATATCCGATAACTGGCGTGTCTCCGTCTTCGAATACAATGGGAAAAAAATTACCGAATGGCATAACGGGCTGGCTGACGCGTCCTTCTTCAGCATGTTTACTTTCCCGCTTGTTAAAGGTAACCCGCAACACCCTTTCAGGGATGCACACTCTATTGTGTTGTCCGAAACAACGGCAAACATATTCTTCGGTGATGAAGACCCTATGGGCAAGGTACTAAAAGGCGACGACAAAAAAATATACCAGGTGACGGGGGTAATGAAGGATATGCCCGCCAATTCGTCGATCCGTTACAATATCGTTTTTAATTTTCAGCAGCTGGAGCAGGAATATGATACGACCGGCTTCTTTAAAACGCTGAACACGAACTGGGATCAGTATAATTACGATACGTATGTATTGCTGAAACCGAATGCCAGCCCCGCCCTGGCGGCCCTCAAATTGGGTATCACCCACCGTCGGAATGACGATATACCCGCCAATAAACACCTCAGTTACGTGCTTGCCCCGCTTACAAAACTACACCTGTACTGGATAGACGGCAAAGCGCAGGGTCATCTGGTTGTTCGGGTGTTTCTGATCATAGCTGTCATTGTGCTGTTGATCGCCTGCATAAACTACGTAAACCTTGTTACCGCCCGGGCGATGAAGCGCAGCAAGGAAATCAGCCTGCGTAAAATTGTTGGCGCGGGCAAGGCGGAGCTGTTTATGCAGTTCATCAGTGAATCGCTGCTTATCTTTCTTATATCATTAGTGTTGGCAACAGGCATTATTTACCTTGTCATGCCTTTATACAATACTATCGCGGGCAAAAATGTTGTCTTCAAGCCCTGGTCGCCCGATGTGCTTGCGGTGTACGGCCTCACCCTATTGGCAACGCTACTGCTGGCTGGCGTTTACCCGGCGATCACGCTTTCGTCCTTCAAACCGCTTGAGGCAATGAAGGGCAAGCTGAGCGGTATCCGCAACAAAGGCAATTTTCGAAAAGTATTGGTGGTTGTGCAGTTTAGCTTTTCCATCCTGCTTATTACCAGCACGATCATCATCGGTAAACAATTGAAATATATCCGGGAGATTAACCTGGGGTACGACAAACAGAATGTGTTTACCTTTTGGATGCGCAACATTAACAACCATTATGACGCGGTGGTAGGCGAGCTGCTGAAAGAACCCGGGATATCAGGGGTTACAGAATCCGGCGCGGACATTATCAATAACGGATCGGGCAGCACCGATGTGGACTGGGATGGTAAAAGGGCCGACCAGCAATCCTTTATCATCACCGAAATGCCAATAGAAAGAAATTTTCTACAAGTCATGGGCATGCAATTGATGGAAGGGAAAGGCTTTACCGGGTCGCCCGCCGACAGCGGCAACTTTATATTAAATGAAACGGCCATTAAGGAAACCGGCATCCAGGAACCTGTCATTGGCAAACGACTAACCTTTCACGGGATCAAAGGGATCATTGCCGGTGTGGTGAAGGATTTTCATTTCCAGAACATGCACCAGGAAATACCACCGCTCCTGATGCAATACGACAAAAATTGGCGGGGGAAAATGTATGTAAGAACGACAGGAAAGGATGCCCCGCGTGCAATCGCAGCCGCCGAAAGGGTTTGGAAAGAATATAATGCGGACTATAATTTTGATTACGCCTTTTTAGACAGCCAGTTTGATGATCTATACAAAACCGATACGCATGTGGGCCAGCTGTTCAATTGCTTCGCGGTGGTAACCATATTGATATCCTGTCTTGGGTTGTTTGGCCTGGTCACCTTCACCGCTGAAAGCAAGGTGAAGGAAATTGGCGTGCGGAAGGTCTTGGGTGCGGGGGTGCCACAGATTGTTACTTTATTGTCAAAACAGTTCCTGGTATTGGTGCTGGTTGCTGCATTCATTGCCTTTCCCGTGGCGTGGTATGGGTTAAGTAATTTTTTGGAGGGTTATGCCTACCGGACCAACGTGAGCTGGTGGGTGTTCGGGGTTGCGGGGGCGATAACGCTTTTTATTGCCCTGGTAACCGTCATCTTCAAGTGCATACAGGCGGGGCTGGCGAATCCGGTAAAATCTTTGCGTAGCGAATAAGCCATGTTTACCAATTACCTGAAGACTTCACTGCGGTTCTTCGCCAACAATAAAGGTTTCAGTCTGCTCAATATTGCCGGTCTTTCTATCGGCACCTTGTGTTGTATCTACATCCTTGTGTACGCCCGGGAGCAATATAGTTATGACCGATCCTTTGCAGACGCCGGGCGCCTCTACCGGGTGACGAGCCGGCTGAAAGCGGACGGCAATTCCTTCCACCTGCAGGCCACCACCCCGCCCGCCCTGGCGACAGCGTTGGAGGCGGATTTTTCGGACAGGCTCATCTTCACGCAAATCGCCCCGACGATCGGAGCGGAAGAACACTTTATCTGGTATAATGATAAGGTTGTTTATGAAAAGGAGGCGTATGTCGTGGACAGACATTTTTGGGACGTATTTAGCTTCCATTGGTTAGGCGGCAGCGCAGACAGCGCCTTTGCCAGGCCCGGCGGGGTTATACTGTTGAAATCCCTCGCGGATAAGCTTTTTGGAAAATCAAACCCGATCGGCAAGGACATCATGGTGCAGAACAGTTATGGCGAAACCGGACATGTCGTATGCGGGGTGGTGGAAAGCCCGGGGAAATCGAGTATTCACGCCAATATTTTCTTTACGCAGAGCCCGAGGGATTTTGGGGAGACTTTTTTGAATGGCGATCATTCACTGGGACGATACTTCGCGTATACCTTCGTGAAGTTGAAGCCCGAATCGTCAAGGGATAACCTGGAGAATGAGCTGACTACCTCACTGCGCAGACAGCTTGCCGGGCAGACCGGCGTTATGGCAAATGCGGAACTGCAACTGCAACCGATCGACAAGATCCACACGACCAGTGGATACGATTCGGAAATGGACAAAACGGTAAGCGGCTTTTTCCTGGCGCTCCTGATCGGGATAGGGGCGCTGATCCAATTGATCGCCTGCATCAATTTCATGAACCTGGCTACTGCGCGGGCTTCCAGGCGGGCCAAGGAAGTGGGGGTCCGAAAGATCATCGGCGCGGGCAATAAGGGTCTTATTCTCCAATTCCTGATGGAGTCCTCCATCCTCTCCGTCGCGGCCGTGCTTATCGCCCTGCCGCTCCTGATCATCGTGCTGCCCTGGATCAACCAGGCGACCGGGGCGGACATTCCCAGAATGACCTTCGCTGAACCGATCGTGTGGGGTCTGCTACTCGGCGTGGCGCTTGTTACGGGGCTGCTTGCGGGGAGTTATCCTGCCTTCTACCTATCCGATTTTCAGGCTGCCAGGGTGATCAAAGGAGATTATTCCAGTCATATTTCTGTCGCCGGTCTGCGCCGGTCGCTTGTAGTGTTTCAGTTTGTCCTTTCCATCGTGCTGATCGTGGGCATGATCGTCATCCGGAGGCAGCTGGAGTTCATCAAGAATAAGGACCTCGGTTTTAATAAAGAAAGGCAGTTGATCTTTACCTTCCATACTTTGGCAAGCATGAAATGCGCGAATTATTTTGCGATGGCCATGCGACAATTTCCAGATGTGAAACATGCCTGCCTGACGGACAATTATCCCGGCGCCCAGACCTTCAACACTGCCCGTGTTTATCGGATTGGTAAGGACCCTTCGACGGCCACTACTATCAAGACCCTGTCTTCCGACGAATATTTCTTAAAGACGATGGGGATACGCTTGATGATCGGCCGTGACTTGCATTTCGGAGATACCGGATCGGTGCTGATCAATGAATCCCTGGCCCGCGGGCTGGGCCTGGATGCCGAAACCGTGATGGGTGCCAGCATCTCCAGCTGGGATGGTGAGCGGTACAAGATTGCGGGTGTAATAAAAGACTTTAATTTTCAAAGCCTGCATGATTCGGTGGGGCCCTTCATGGTCGTCTATAAGTCGGGGCAGACCGTCTTTAATCACCTGATCATCAACGCCGGTTCTACCCGATATTCGTCGCTGCTCAGCCGAATGGAGACGGTGTGGAAGGAGCGGGTTTTTGTCGGTGATTTTGACTATAAATTTCTGAGCGACGAAATTGAATTGCTGTATAAGCCGGAGATCATTATGGCGCGCATTATCAATTCATTCTCGATCATGGCGGTCATTATATCGTGTCTGGGACTTGTGGGGCTGGCCGCCTTCAACGCGGAACGGCGGACAAAAGAGATCGGGATCAGGAAGGTGATGGGGGCGTCTGTAGCAGGGATCGTCCGGCTCTTGTCGATGGATTTCCTCAAATTGATAGGTATCTCCTTTCTCATTGGGGTACCAATCGGCTGGTGGGTAATGAATAGATGGTTGACTTTTTGGGTGTCCCATATCCAGATCCCCTGGTGGGCCTTTGGCATCGCCGGGGGAGCGACCATTGTTGCCGGGATGACGGTTGTGTGTTTCCAGGCCGCCAAAGCGGCGGTCGTCAACCCGATAGAAAGCCTGAGGGCGGTGTAGGCCAGCCGGGCGGCCAAGGGTCCTCCGACTTTACTTATGCTGTCTAAATAACCACTCCATCATCAACGGATCGCTGTAGGCCCCCAGCCAGGAAAAATGCCCGACCTCGGGGTACTGGGTGAACCCGGGATGTGCGCCGGCGTTCGTCAACGCTTCAAACATAGCTAGTCCGTAGAAAGGGTTGACTGCGGGATCCTCTGCGCCCAGGTAAATCCACATCGGGACGTGGGCGATCGACGCGGCCCGCGAAGTGTCACCGGCGCCGCACACGGGTACTGCCGCCGCAAACAGTTTTGGGTATCGCTCGAGCGCATCGTAGGTGCCGTAACCTCCCATCGACAACCCGGTGATGTATATCCGGTTGGTATCCACCGGCATCGTCGCCACCAACTGGCGGATAAGGGCGATGAGCAAATGCATGGGCTTACTCGGCTCGGCGTTCAGCGTCATCCCTTTCCTGTCCTTATCCGGCGTCACGCTGCTCCAGGTTTGGTGTTCGGGACATTGCGGCGCGATGACGATCGCCGGATGCGCCATCATATTCTGGTCGGTCGCGAAATTCATCACTCCCCACTTCAGCTGCGCGTCGTTGTCGCTGCCCCGTTCTCCCGAACCGTGCAAAAAGATCACCAACGGGTATTTGCGTTGCCGGTTGGCATCGGGAAACAACAGGCGATAGGCCAGTGTGTCGCCATTTTCGATATACCGCTCGCGGCTGAACCGTGAGGGCTGGGCTTGCGCCAGGCCGGCCGCCGTGACGCAAACGAGAAAAGTGAGCAAAGCTTTCATAAGGACTAATTTAGGGTATTTTTCAGTTAACCCCCGACCCGACGTGGAAATCAGCCGCGATCGTTGTTAATTTCCATTGCTCCAGTTCCACAGACAGCTCGGTCAGTTTTCTTGAAGCGCGGTTATAGGCGTCATTCCCCAGGTACAGGTGCAGGGGCGGATCGGGGCTTTCAGCCATTTCCATAAATATTTCTGCTGCGCGGCCGGGGTCGCCGGGTTGCTTACCGTCTGAAGAAAGGTAGCGCCGTTGTGTATCTCTCACCGCTTCGTAACCTTCGATTTCAGGAGGAATTATTGCCAGCGAGCTCTTGGTCAAGAAGCCTGTCCGGAAACCTGACGGCTCGGCAACGGTAACCTTAATTCCAAACTCTTTGACGTCCAATGCAATAACCTCAGAAAATGCAGCAATTGCGGCTTTGGTGGCCGAATACACCGCCCATCCCGGCGCGCCAACAAGACCGGCCACCGAACCGATATTTATTATATAACCCGACCGCTGACGACGCATTAGCGGGAGGACACGTTTTACCACCGCCATCGTTGCCAGGACATTGACATTAAAGATGTTACTGATATCCTGCTCCGGCGTTTCCTCCAGTGTTCCAACCATTCCATATCCTGCATTGTTGACCACCACATCGATCTTTCCAAATGCCAAAGTCGTTTGCCGGATGGATTCATCGATGCTGTCTGCGTTGTTCAGGTCAACCGCCAGCGGAAGAAAACGGTCCTTGTCAATAAGGCCGACCGCCTGACCTAGCGCATGCGCATCACGGGAAGTGGCGGCGACCCGGTAGCCGTTTTCAAGCAGCTTCTTTACCAGGATAAGCCCCAGTCCCTGAGAGGCGCCTGTTATATACCATACTTTCGTAGTATTCATGACTTCACTATTGATAATTAATTACACTCCTTAAGTTGTCAAAATATGCCGTTGCTTCTTCGACCACCGACCTCATCAGTTCGGCAGCTTTTGTGTGCCGCAGCGCCGGGGCAATCTGGCCGCTCCAAAACAGGATCAGGTCCCATTTCCCCTGCTCCCTGGCCGCCTTACTCAAAGACGCCATAAACTGCTTCTGTAGCGGGAAGGGTAGAAAGCTATCTTCCTTATTTATCAGGTCCCTTGCAATACGGGTAGTTATGCCTCTGCCTAGTCTCCCGGTAAATGCCCGGGTGAGAATGGTATATTTAGCGGCATCCGAAAACAGCATCTGTTTGTGAATGGCGGAGGCATCCGATTCCTCGGTTGCCAGAAATGCGGTGCCGATCTGTACGGCATCGGCCCCAAGCGCCAGCGCTGCTGCAACGCCTTTTCCGTTTGAAATACCGCCAGCGGCGATTACCGGGATCCTTACTTTTTCCCTGATCAGCTGAAGCAATACGAATGTTCCGGTTGTGGATGTCTCCGCTGGTTGAAGGAACGAAGGGCGATGCCCCCCTGCTTCAAAACCCGAAGCGATGATCATGTCAACTCCGGCTGTCTCCAAAGCGACGGCTTCATCCGGCGTTGTCGCGGCGCCAATCGTAACTATTCCGAGCCGGCGGCATCGTTCCAAAATATCGACAGACGGGGCGCCAAATACAAAGCTGAATACCGGCGGCCGTTGATGCAAGACGGCCTCAACCTGGTTTTCAAAATCAGACTTGAATGGTGCGGGCTTTCCAGGCAAATCAATTCCGAGCTCCTCAAAATAGGGCTTGAATAATTCCACTGCCCGTTTATATTGGTCGGTTGAAACAGAGCCGTCAATCGCATCAGCATCCGAAACCCACAGGTTAATATTGTAGGGCCTGCCAGTCGCCGCTTTGATCTGCTGATCTATCCCTACGATCTCCTGCGGACTTAACGTATACGCCCCGTACCCTCCAAGCCCCCCTGCTTCGGATACCGCTGATACCAACCTGACAGAGGACAGGTTGCCGCCAAACGGCCCTTGCAGGATTGGGTATTGTATCCCCAGTATTTCGGATGCCTTGGTTTGATACCACATCACGCTGAATTTAGTTGCTGATATCCGTGATCATTTTATTGACGATCAACCAGCGGTTGTCGAACTTATGAAATGAGATGAACTCGTCGTATTCAAAATCATACATCTTAACATGTAGTTTGGCAGCCGCAATGGAGTTGACCACGTCGATTGAAATAATTGTCCCTTTAAATGGCTTGCCTGAATCTCTCGGGCTTTGGCGGTGGGCAACGCCGTCAAGATATTGATCGAGGGTTTTTGCATACGGCTGGCCCTTCACGTCGCCAAAGAGCAGTGTACCGGAATAGTAGACCTGGCGCAGCAAACTTACATCACCCTCATAAATCCCCTTGAAGTAGGAATCCTCCAGTACCCGGGTAATTGCTACTGAATCTTGTGTCGTTTCCACGTTGATTGATTTTTGTGCCTTTAATGCCGGCATTGTGCAGGCTAACAAGGCGGTCAATAAAAGTATTTTCATATCATCTTCACTTTTGATTTACAAAACAAAATTGGGCAGGAATCCTCAAAGTGTTACGTGACCTACATCACATTTCATGGCTGATATAAGCGGCTAAGCGTCTCGCGGGATACACCTAAATAGGCTGCGATCAAATTCTTAGGCACCATATTATGAAGCTCGGGGTATAGGTTCAACAGCTCTTCATACCGGTATTTCACGTTATTATTCATAAAGGACAGCAGTCTTCTTTGGGCTGCAACGTACCCTCTGTTGGTCCGCCACCGAAAAAAATGCTCCGCCTTATGAAGGTCGCCACATAATTTTTCCCTATCTGCATTTGCAAGACAAAGTACCTCCGAATCATTAATACAGTCGACGCAGATCGTTGCCCCGGTGCGATTATACAAGGCATTGTAATCGGAGGCCCACCAGTTCGCCATGGCAAACTGAAGGATGAACATCTTTAGGTCATCGTTTATATAAAAAGATTTCAGGCAGCCGGAAACCACGAAATACTCGCAATCGACCCTATCGCCCTCACTGACGATCATCTGCCCCTTTTTAAAACTCTGTTCTTTAAAAAAAGAAAAAAAATAATCAAACTGCTCGTCAGTCAACGCAGTTGTTTTTGCCACGTGAGCTTTTAACCTATCTCTGGCTTCCATTTCGTATACTAAGTTAAGGGCAAAATTAGTGCAATTTGGAATAGTGATCTATATCACCACATCTTCCTCCACGTCGTCGATAGCTTTGTGGCGAAACAAACTCAATTTTAATGAACACTCACCTCAAATCAAAAATGCAAACACGAGTCGGCTTGGTAGCTATAGCCTTCGTCTTAATGCTGGTCAACGGCTGCGGTTCAAACGATTCGAATTCACAAGGGGCGGCGCCTGCCGATAGCACTGCAAAGGCTGCGGATGAGATCGTCCCACCAACGAACCCCGGGGGTTATTCGGGAGCGCTCGGGAATGTCTCTAAATTATCGGATACTTTGCTTGAGCTTGCCACCGCTGATAAACCGTTATTCATCAAATTAACGGACTCGCTTCACATCTTTGCTCCATCGCCCAGTCGTCTCACCAATGTAAAGAACTCGGCCTATATCGGTGTGATCAGTAAAAAGCAAACCGATCAACCGGATCAGGCTTTGAAAGTGCTGATCCTACCAGAAGAATTGCGCGGGTTAAATGAGGGGAGCTTTATGCTGCCTGGCGAGAAAGACGCTGAAAGCGGCGGTCGCATGACCAATGGGTCCGCTTCCGACGCGGGGGACGGAGGCGGTTCCCGCATGTCAAACGGAAGCGTATCGGGAGGAGACGGGACATCGCTGACGCTTCAGTTTCAAGGGCATTCAAGGACGGTAAATGTACCGACGGGTACGCCGGTAGTGGAATACAAGTTTACGGACAAGAAACCCAATCCGGGTGACAAGATATTCGTGCTGGTCAAGAAGGGTGATCACGAGATGTTGACGGGGTATAAGATCGTATGTTTTTGATTTGTTAGTGCGTGTAAAACCAAGCCCCGGAAGCGGTTCCCGCGACCGGGGTTTTAAATATTTATCGGTTATATCCAAAAAAAGCATATCTTTACGTCGTTATTTGAGTCTGCATTCGGTATATATTAATTATCCAGCCTGTCCCCTCTGCTAGTTAGTCTTTGCTTTTTGCCTTCTCATCAATTTTTATTTCTTAATTACTTTTTATGAACATTTATGTTGCCAATTTGAGCTTCGACTTGCAGGACGCAGATCTTAAGAATTATTTCACTCCGTATGGCGAAGTGACTTCCGCCAAAATCATAATGGATAAGATTACCGAAAGATCTCGCGGTTTCGGATTTGTCGAAATGAGTGACGATGCCGCAGCTATGAAAGCCATTACAGAATTGAATGGCTCCATGGTAGACGGCCGGTCAATCAAGGTTAATGAGGCAAAGGCCAAACCGGGGAAGGACTCCGGTGATCGCACTGAAAGAAACTTTAATAACCCCAAAAGTTATAACCAGACGCGGTATTAATCCTTTCAACTATCATAGGGAAAGCCGCTTGGGAATGAAAGCGGCTTTTTTATTTGCACCGAAAACCCATTTATTATGACCACTGAACAAATCGAATATTTTCTGTCTGCCAACCGGTCAAGCGCAAATCGTCCCTCCCTCGTCTTTTTCAAGAAGAGAAACACTTTCGAAGGGATATTTATCCAGGCGTCGGATTATACCGAGCTGAAGAAAAAGAATTTCTGGAGGATCGTCGCGGCAACCAGAATAGAAGAGTACAAGCAATCCAAAGATATAAACCTGTCCAGGATCTTCAATGGCAGCGAATTCACCAAGCTAGCGGTAGGCACCTTGGATAAGCAAACTTAACCCTACAAGACGCTGACATGAATATCCGGATCTCGAATATCGGCCTGAATGCCACGGACAGCCAACTTAGAAAGTTATTCGTTCCCTACGGGATGGTGGAATATGCAACAGTGCACAGGAACTCCCTTAATGGAAGGTCATTGAAGAGCGGAGAGGTCCGGATGCCGATAGTCGCGCAGGCAAGACAAGCAATAACATCACTCGACAAAACGGTCTTCGATGGAAACATCATTTCCGTAGACGAACTACCCGCCGAGCTTTACTGAACCAAAAACAAGATGATCAGTCGCCCCGGGGGTTAACAAAATCAGTTATAAATGAGCAAAAAAATTACCGGTATTGAACTTTTACAACGGAATTTCGCCAATGTGGAAGCAAAATTTATTGGTTTCTTCGAAAAAGGCCAGCCACGGTGGCCATCGGAAAAACGGGATTACCTTCACAATCACCACCAAAGTTTCGGACGATTTATTCCGGAAACGATTTCGTGGGAGCAGCTGCAGGTGAACGATCTTCCGGGCGATATTTTGCAGGAGACGCGCGCCGCCTTCGATGCCTTCAAGCAGGATGAAGAGTACCCTGCGAACTAAGGCTTTTTTGCGACGCCTACGGCATTCCAGCCTTTCGGTCCCCTTTCGACCATGAAAGTCACCACGTCGCCTTCTTTGACCGGATAATTTGTTTGATTGATATGAAAAAAGACCTTTGTACCGTCTTGTTGAATGATGAAGCCGAAGCCTTTGGCTCCGTTAAAATAGTCAACTTTTCCTTCCTTTATCGGGTCATCTGTGTCGTTGCGTTTCGGCACTCCGATCTCAATATCTTCGGCGTTGACTACCCTCATTTTCTTAGGGTCGGGCGGGGTGGAAGTAATGTTCCCGTCTTCGTCGACATAAGCCAGCATATCATCTAAAGACCTTCCCTTCGACAGGTTGGCGCGCCGTTCTTCCATTTTCTCCCGCTTTTCGCGTTTTTCCTTCTGACGCTGCTTTTCTTTTTCCCGCTTATTAAAGGTCTCTTTTGATTTCGCCATAATTTATTTGTTTAAATGAACGATTTACCAACGGTTCCGTTTAAATCCGCCGTCATTACCGCGGAATGGCCTATCTTCTTTAGGCCTGGCCTCCACCACTTTGAGATTGCGACCGTCTATAGCCGAGTCGTTGAGTTCCGCCATCGCCTTCTTGGCTGCCTTGTCGTCGCTCATCTCGACGAAACCAAATCCCCTGGACTTGCCGGTCATCCTGTCATTGATGATCCTTGCGGATGTAACTTCGCCATAAGGCGTAAAAAAACCTTTCAGGTCCTCATCGCGGACTTCGAAACTGAGATTGGAAACATGCAGATTCATACCATAACAATTAAGAAATGATGTATTAGCTTGAGGAAGGCAAAAAGTAAAAACGACTACAATGCGGTGCAGGATAATTGCCGTTACTGGATGCGAGGCTCAAAATAGCACAGTGAAGGTAGTCTTTTATTTGTAAATAACGGCCAATATTTTGATAAGGCGCCTTTCCCCCTTTTGAATGTCTTTTTCTCCCCCCGGTTGATAAAATAACGTTCGCTAGTTTTACAAGAAAAAGACTATGCGAAAAATCATCGTGACCGAATTCATCACCCTGGATGGTGTCGTCGAGGCGCCCGGCGGCAATGAAACCGATCATCCTCACGGCGGTTGGCAGTTCAAGGGTAATTACAACTCCCCGGACTCGGGAAAGTACAAGGTGGATGAGCTTGCCAGCGTGGATGCTTTGTTGTTGGGTAAAGCAACGTATGAAAATTTCGCCGCGTACTGGCCGAACCAGACCGGTGCGTTTGCCGACCCCATCAATCGGTTGCCGAAATATGTCGTATCCCGGAGCCTGCAAAAGGCGGAGTGGAACAACAGCCATATCCTTCGCGACGTAGCAAAAGACGTTGCAGCGCTGAAGAAGACCGATGGCGGCAACATCCTTGTCTATGGGAGTGCTACCCTCGTAAAGAGTCTGCTCCACCACGATCTCATTGATGAGTTGCGGTTGATGCTGTACCCCGTTTCGATTGGCGGCGGCCTGCGGCTTTTTGATGACAATCGGGAGCTAAAGAAATTCAAGCTTACACACTCCCGTGCGATCGACAACGGCGTTCTTATACTCGAATATCAGCCCATCCTACTCACTGCGTAACGACCGGACGGGGTTGACGGCTGCAGCCCGGAAAGTACGCAGACAAAGGACGATGAGTGCGATCACCAACAGAACGCCGCCGCCCAATGCAAAGACCCACCAGCTTAGCTCCGTCTTAAAGGCAAAATCCTCCAGCCATTTATTGCTGCCCCACCACGCGATGGGAATGGCAATGAGGATGGCAAGGCCGATGAGCCGAAGAAAGTCCCTGGAAAGTAATACGATGATCTGCGTGATGGAGGCGCCGATGACCTTCCGGATGCCGATCTCCTTGGTCCGCTGGTTGGTGATATAGATGACAAGGCCCAGCAGGCCAAGACAGCTTATGAAGATGGTCAGACCTGCCGACCAAAAAAGAAGATTCGCCGTGTTCTTTTCAGTGGTATAGAATTTGGCGATCGTATCGTCGATGAAGTGGTAGTCGAAATCGTCGTTCGGGTAGACGCTCTTAAAGGCCTTTTCTACTTTTGCCATTGTAGCCGGCCAGGCGGCGACGTTGCCGTTGCCTGGCTGCAGGGCTATATTGATGCATCCGTGATTCGTCTTTGTCCCGTTGGCGATGAGCAGCGGTTTTACTTTTTCGCGCAGACTTCTCTGGTTAAAATCGGCCATTACCCCTACGATTCGCGGCTTTCCATTGCCGCCAGAAAGCACAATATTCAATGCCTTTCGCGGATCTTGAAAACCCAGGATATGGAGATAGGTGGTGTTGATCACTACGGCATTGGTCGTATCGGATTGAGCGATTGTGCTGCCGGCCAGCATGTGCAGCCCGAACATCCGGAAGTAGTTACTATCCGCCACCTTCCATTCGACATTTTGTATAATGTCCTTTTTACCGTCGTTGTAGGTCATGGTACTGGTCCAGGTGCCGTTGCTTGTGGGCGGGTTGCTGGCTACGCTGATCATGGCGATGCCGGGCAGACCGCGCAGCTGTTGAACCAGCCGTTCCTCCTTTTGCACGGGTTCGTGATAGTTGGTATAGAAATAGACGATGGCCTCCCGCCGGAACCCCAGGTCCTTACTGAGGGCAAAGCTAATCTGTTTGGTGACCAGCAGGGTGCCGATCAGGAATACCTGGGCGATGACAAACTGAGACACGGTGAGGATCTTGCGAAGCCAGGCGCCGCGTGTCTTCCCGCTGCCTGCAAAGGCCTGGTTCTTGAGTACCAGGGCTGGTCGAAATGCCGACATGACAAGTGCAGGATAGAAACCGGCCAGCAGACTCACGACGACAACAAGCGCTATCAGGAAAATCGGGATCAGAGGCTGCCGCAAGAGATTGAAATGAAAATCTTCGGGGATAAAATCGGCAAATACTTTTAGCAGGAGGGGCGTGAGGGCTATGGATAGCAACGTAGCCAGGGTGGTGAGCAGGAAGGTCTCGGTCAGGAACTGAATCGTCAATTGCCGCCGGTGACTGCCCATTGTCTTGCGGATACCTATTTCTTTGGCGCGCTGCGAAGCCTGGGCCGTAGAGAGGTTAATAAAATTGATACAGGCCAGCAGGAGGAGGAAACCGGCCACAGCGAGCAGACCATAGAGGGTAGGCTTATGCGCCTGGCGGCTTTCATCAAATACGCCATAGTCGGTGTCGAAATGGAGATCGGATAGCGGTTGAAGCAGGAGTGACATCGTGGCGCCATGGTCATCGGGATTGGGCGGATTGTATTTTTTCCAGAGACGGTCAAGTTGCGGATTCATGCGCGCGGCGCTGTTACCCGGGGTCAGCCGGACGAACAGTTGGTCGGCAGAATTTGTCCAGTCCCATCTGCCAAAACCGCCGGGCTTCAGCCGGCTGGTATAAAGGGTGCTTCGTGAAATGAAAGTGTTAAAATAGAAATCGGTGTTTTCAGCGATATCCTTTACGACGCCGGTAACGGTGGTCATTATGGTATCGTCAAAGAGGATCGTTTTGCCGAGGATATCCCCATAATTCAATCGGGGGAAGTACAGTCGGGCATCTTTTTCCGTCAACACAACCTGGTAAGGCTCCTTCAGGGAGGTTGTAGGAGAGCCGGCCAGCCAGGTGTACCGGATCAGATCGAAATAGCGTTTGTCAACATAAACGGCGTCCTTTTGTTTCTTAAAGACTGCGGGGGGGCTGGCGTCCGCAGGGCGGTTGGCGTCTGCAGGGCGGCCGGCGTCCGGGTGGGGAATGGTCACGCGCAATTCGTCGGCGGTGGTGAAGGGCGCCACGACCTCCATGCCCGTCAGATCTTTTTCCACTGCGGGTCCCATGGGTTCCGGCAAACAGTTGTTGTGCCAGGTGTTCCCTTGAAAAGTGCCGGTGCCGACCACGCGGTAAATGCGGTTTCCGTCCTTCTCGAACTTGTCGAAGGTGAAATCATAATAGACCAGCAGGTAGATAACGAGGCTCGCGCTGATCCCGATGGCAAGGCCAAGGATGTTGATGGCCGAGAAGGCCCTGTTGCGCCAGAAATTGCGCAGGGCGACGCGGAAATAGTTCTTTAACATGCTGGTTCGGGATTGATAAGTTAGATGTGACACAAAGAATGCCATTAAGTTGCAGTCTACTAATATATTAGTTGATGAGCGGTCATTGGGGCTGGTGTACGGTTACAAGATTTGAACAAATGACTATGGTTATGACACAAGGACTTATATTTGTTGATGTAAGGCTCACCTTATTCACACACAACAACGATTGAATATGTCAACCCGACGCACCTTCCTCCAGCAAGCCGGTATGGTCTCCACCGGATTAATGCTCCGACCAAATCGCTTATTCGCCTCTGTCCCGCTCATCGGCCTTCAATTATGGACTGTGCGAAGGGAGATCGCGAAAGACCCCGAAGGGACTCTTTCGAAAGTAGCCGGGATCGGCTACAATTCAGTAGAATTGATCGGCTACGAGAATGGAAAATTCTTCGGTCTGACGCCGGCGCAATTCTCCGCGTTGCTGAAAAAATATCAGCTCAAGACCCCCAGCGGTCACTATGGGGGGACGATGAACTACCTGGCGAAAGGGGACAATGCCGAACTCCAGGACAACATTGCCGTTGCGGCTGCCATGGGACACCGTTACATAGTCGTACCTTTCCTGACCGACGATATGCGGACAAGTCTCGATGACTATAAAAAACTGGCCGGGAAACTGAATATCGCGGGGGCAGAAGCCAAAAAGGCAGGGTTGAAACTCGCCTATCACAACCATGATTTCGAGTTCAAAGATTGGGGCGGCGGCCAAACAGGCTTCGACGTCTTTTTAAAAGAAACCGATCCCACCCTGGTCTTCTTTGAAATGGATATGTACTGGGTCACAAGAGCCGGTCACGATCCGATGCAACTGATAAAAGACAATCCCGGCCGCATTGCCATGTGGCACTTAAAAGATATGTCCCAAAAAATGCCGCCGAGCTATACCGTTGAGGGGCAGCAATACTACGCGGAAGTCGGCAGCGGCATCATCGACTATAAAGACATCTTCCGATCTAAAAAAGAATCCGGGATGAAATACTTCTTCGTCGAACAGGATGAAACCAGCGAGCCGGTATTCGATGCCATCACAAAGAGTTACAAGTACGTAAAGTCGAACCTTGTCTGATGAATGGGCAGTCAACCAAAAAAATTTAATCGATACTATGGCCGACAATGAATTTGACGCCATCGTCGTAGGCTCCGGCATCAGCGGCGGTTGGGCGGCTAAAGAGCTGACCGAAAAGGGGCTGACGGTGCTGCTGTTGGAACGCGGGCGGAACATTGAACATGTGAAAGACTATGTCAACGCGACGAAAGCGCCCTGGCAATTCCCGCACCGCGGCAGCAAGACCCAGGAGATGATCAAGAATTACCCGGTGCTCAACCGCGATTATCCCCTCAACGAGACAAACCTTGATTACTGGACGAACGAAAAGGAATCACCTTTTACGGAGGTTCAGCGGTTCGACTGGTTCCGCGGCTATCACGTAGGAGGCCGCTCGCTGATGTGGGGCCGTCAAAGCTATCGCTGGAGCGATTTCGACTTCGAGGCCAATGGCAAGGAGGGGATCGGCGTCGACTGGCCGGTGCGTTATAAAGAAATCGCTTCCTGGTATGATCACGTCGAAAAATTCGCCGGGGTGAGCGGGTCACTGGAGGGCCTGCCGCAACTCCCCGACGGGCAGTTCATGCCGCCGATGGCGATGAACATCGTGGAGAAGGACCTGGCCGCTCGCTTGAAAGACCACTATAAGAACGGCAGGCATATGATCATCGGGCGCACGGCCAACATCACGGAGCCGCTGCCGGGCCGTACCAATTGCCAGTACCGCGATAAATGCTGGCTGGGCTGTCCTTTCGGCGCCTATTTCAGTACGCAGTCCTCTACCCTTCCCGCCGCTCAGGCCACGGGCAAGCTGACGCTCCGGCCCTGGTCGATCGTGACGCAGGTACTCTATGACAAGGACAAGAAACGCGCAACCGGCGTTGAGATCCTGGATGCGGAAACCAATCAGACCTACCAATACAAATCAAAGATCGTCTTCCTGAATGCTTCTACCATCAACAGCGCCTGGCTGCTGATGAATTCTGCCACGGATGTATGGCCTGATGGCCTCGGTTCGAGCAGTGGAGAGCTTGGGCATAACCTCATGGACCACCACCTCGATGCGGGCGCCTATGGAAGAGTAGAAGGATACGAGGACAAATATATTTTTGGGCGCCGGGCGAACGGCATTTATATCCCCAGATTCCGGAACCTTTTCGGTGATAAACGCGATTATCTCCGGGGTTTTGGCTACCAGGGCGGTGCGGGCCGGGAAGGCTGGGATCGGGAAATTGCGGAACTGAGCATCGGCGCGGAGCTAAGGTCGGCGTTGTGTGAGCCGGGCGCCTGGACCATGGGTGTTGGCGGTTTCGGCGAAACCCTCCCATACCACGATAACAAGGTAACGCTCGACAAGACCCGGAAAGATAAGTGGGGCCTGAATATCCCCGCGATCGATGCGGTGATCCGGGACAACGAAAAGAAGATGCGAAAGGACATGCAGGGGGATGCCATCGAAATGATGACGGCGATCGGTCTCAAAGATGTGCAAGGCTTTGATAACAACCCGGTCCTTGGCCGTGGCATCCATGAAATGGGTACGTGCCGGATGGGCAAGGACCCGAAGACCTCTGTGCTTAACAAATGGAACCAGGTTTGGGATGCGCCGAATGTTTTCGTGACGGACGGTTCGTTTATGACCTCGACCAACTGTGTGAACCCGTCACTCACTTATATGGCGTTTACGGCGCGGGCGGCAAATCATGCGGTGGATGAACTCAAAAAAATGGCTATCTAATTCAATCACCATGCAACGAAGAGAAGCTTTACAAATGGTTGCTGTCCTGATGGGCGGAACTGTGATCGGTGCAGATGCTTTCTTGTCGGGCTGCAAGACGCCTCCCCGAAAGGAAGGTCTTTTCTATGACACCGATGTGGCCCTGATGGATGAGATTGGCGAGACGATCCTCCCGGCGGGCGCGGGTGTTCCCGGCGCGAAAGAAGCGGGGATCGGCAACTTTATGAAGGTGATCGTGACGGACTGCTATACCCCCGAAGATCAGGATGTCTTTACCAAGGGGCTGCAGGCGCTGCGGGACAAGAAGTTCATGGACCTCACGACCGACCAGCGCCACGATCTGCTGGCGCAGCTGGATAAGGAGGCACGCGATCCCAAATACAAGGACAAGAATCCGCATTATTTCAAAATGTTGAAACAGCTGACGATCTGGGGCTATTTCACCTCCGAGGCGGGGGCGACGAAGGCACTACGCTATATCGAGACACCCGGGCGGTATGACGGCGACGTCCCCTACAAAAAGGGGGATAAGGCCTGGGCGACGTAGGCGGGGGCGGCGGATGAGGCGGGGGCGCCGGATGAGGCGGGTCAGCGGATGAGGGTAACGGTTCCCTTGTAAGACTGCCGGCTGCCGTCGGCATATTTCATCACCACGATATAAACATACGTACCGGTGGGAGCGGGCTTGCCGCCGACGTAGCCATTCCAGCCGGCAGCCCGGTCGCCCGGCGCGGCATCATGCGCGCTAAATACGGCTACCCCCCATCGGTTGAAAACGGCGAATTCTTCGACGCGGCTGTTGATGGGGCCGCCCAGCACATAGAAAACATCGTCATGGCCATCGCCATTTGGGGTGAAGGCATTGGGGAGGCCCAGGGGTGTATAGACGTCCACCAGGATCGTACCGCTGTCGGCGCCGCAGCCGGCTGTCATGACCTTGAGGGTATAGAGGATGGTGGCCGCGGGATCGGCTACGGGGTTTTCGATGGTACTGTCCGAGAGACCGGTGCCCGGCTCCCATAGCCAGGAGGTAACGCTGCCACTCACGACGGGTTCGAGGGTGAGGCTTTTTCCATATTGGATCGTGAAGATTTGGTTGGGGGCGATGGCGGCGGGGGTATTGACGACGACGGGGATGCTGTTGGATTTTGCGAGGCCGCAGGCATCATCGCTGGTGATCAGGCAGGTTACGATCGCGCCGCTGGGGAGGCTATCGGTGTGATAGGCTGCGCTGTCGTCACCGGCGACGGAGTCGCCGTTGACCAGCCATTGAAAGGTCGGCTGTGCAGCGCCGTTGATGACGTTCGCGATAAAGTTTACCGGGTCGCCCTTACAGACCGTGTCGGGGTCGGCCGCGATGGTGACGGTGGCCGTGCCGTGGGGATCGATAGCGAGGGTAATGATATTGGACGTGTCCGTGACCACGCCGGCTGTGCAACCGTCCTGGGCCGTCAGGATACAATCCACCTGATCGCCGTTGGCGAAAAGGTTGTAGGAATACGCGGGGGTATCACTCCCGACCTTGACGCGGCTGACCTCCCACTGCAGGGATGGGTCGGCGCCCGCATTGGCGATCGTGGCGGTGAAGGTGATGGGCGTACAGACGGGGGTGCTCGTGGCTGTGGCGGTGATGCTGATGGAAGGCGTTCCGGCCTGCGGGCTATTGATATAGATGGTATCGGTTGTCTGGGAATAGCCCTGCATGTCAGTGACCACGGCCCAGTATTTGCCGGCGGCCGTTGGCGCGAAGGTCGAGTCGATGGAAGACGTGCGTTTGAATTCGAGGACACGGTAATTCTCGGGGTCGCCGATAAAAATATCTCCTTTCGCATCCATTCCCATTCCGTTCGGGCCATCGCCGAACTGGTTGGCGCCGTTGCCAGGGCCGTTGTTGCCAAGGATCGTCAGGCCGCTGGCTGCGCCGCGGGCCCATTTCGCAACGCGGCTATTGTTGTCCGGGGAAGCCTGATCTTCGGTGTACATCGTGTCTCTCCCATCCACCCAGACGAGATTGCCAAGCTGGTTAGCGGCATAGCCGATACCATTACCGCCGGCTATGGTGATGCCGGAGCTCGCGCCGGGCGCCCATTCCTGGACGCGGCCGTACATATCGGAAACAAAAATATTGCCTGCGCCATCCAACCACAGACCGGCCGGATCGCCAAGCTGGTTGGGGGCAGAGCCAAGCCCATTACCGCCTGCGACGACGACGCCTGTCATCGGGCCGCCGGGTGTAAATTCCAGTACGGCATTGGCTTCGGGGTCGGCCATAAAAATATTTCCCAGACAATCTACGTACAGGCCCCCTTTGGTGCCCAGTGTCAACGTACCCACCGTCGTACCGGTGGATGCGCCCGGCGCCCATTTCTGGATGCGCTGATTACTGCCATCGACGACATAGACATTGCCTGCTTTGTCTACGAAGACCGCCCCGGGGGTATTCAGCTGACCGGGGCCGCTGCCGTCGCTCCCGCCGGCCACGATAATGCCGGCCCCCCCGCCGGGAGTGTATTTCTTCACACAGCAATGGTCGCCATCCGACACGTACAGATTGCCTGCCTCATCGACAAAAATGGCCCACACAAATAGCGTCTGCGCGTCGTTACCACCCACCCCTTTGCCGCCTGCCACCAGGATTCCATTGGGTGACAGATATTGGTTGGCCTTGACGGAATCGACCGACTGGCCATCCTTATACCAGACGATTGTTTCCATGGAATGGGATGCGCTCACTGAAAGTGCAGAGCCAATGCAGTAGTCCTTGCTGGTATGGACGGACAGGTCATATCCGCACTGCGCGGAGCAGTCCAACATGAAGAAAATGAGAGGATTCAGAAAGATAAGACGGGACAGCATTCGCTCCATATACCCCAAAAGATTGAAATTCAGGGTGATTCGTTGTCCGGTTCCCATTAAAAAAAAGCAAAAAATGGATGTCTGCTGGTTTCCGGGACTTTTCTTAATTTAACTCACCGAATATTAATCATTGTAACCATGTTCAAAAACCATTTCAAAACTGCCTGGAGGAATATCTTTCGCCATAAGACCGCAACGCTGATCAATCTTATAGGGCTTTCCGTTTCGCTGGTGGCCTTTATTTTTATTGCGCTGTGGGTGCGCAACGAGTTGACTTTCGATAGTTATCATAAAGCCGCAAAAGATATTTACCTGGTTCGAACGCAATATGGTACCGAAAAAGAGGCCAGCACCCTGACGGCGCTGCCTGTCGCGGATGCGGTGAACAAGATCAGCGGAACCGCCAATATTGCAAGGATGGCCCCCGCGCGAGTGACGTTGAAGGTAAACGGGCAGTGGTTCGATGAAAAAGAAAGCGTTGTCGTCGACAGTGACTGGTTTAAGATCTTTGACTACGATGTGGTGAGCGGAGATGTCCAATCCTTTAACAATAATACTTTCTCCATTATTTTCACCCAATCGAAAGCAAGGCAATTATTCGGCAATAAGAACCCTGTCGGCCAGTTTGTCCGTGTGGATACGTCTCTTTACCAGGTGCGCGCCATCGTAAAAGACAACCGGATCAATTGCAGCTTTCAGTTTGAGATGCTTATGCCGATGGCGGCACGGTTTGCTTACCGCAAAGCGAATCCAAATGACTGGGCCAACATGAGCTACCGGACTTTTGTGAAAATCCATCCCGCAACCGACGTTGTCGCCTTTGCGGAACATGCAACAGCCTTTTCTCAGAAGTTATCCAAAAGAAATACTTTCTCCCTGCAATTCCAACCCCTGAGGGACTTGCATTTCGATACAAAGGCCGGCGATTGGATGTTCCGGAACGGCAGCCATACCGCCGTGTATGTTTTCAGTGTTTTGGCCGTGTTGCTGTTGATCACGGCGAGCATTAACTATGTTAATCTCACGATCGCGAAGGCAAATGCACGTACCAAAGAGATCAGTATCCGGAAGATCATGGGCGGCAGCCGGCTGCAATTATTCGTCCAGTTCCTGACTGAGTCGTTCCTGTTGTGCGTGCTCGCCTTAGCCATTTCCCTGATCATTATCCTGTTTACGTTACCGCTGTTCAACCGGCTGACGGAAACCGGGTTTCAGCTGTCACTTTCATCGCCGCTGCTATGGAGCATTCTGATCGGCACGTTGTTCTCGGCCACCCTGTTGATTGGCGTTTTTCCGTCGCTAACACTTTCGCTGTTCAAACCCCTGAATTATTTACACGGCTATACGATCCTGAATTTCAGGAGTACCGCGATTCGGAAAACCCTGGTCGTGTTTCAATTTGTCGTCGGCATCGTACTCATTATCGGAACTATTGTCATCTTCCTGCAAATGCGGCTGGCCCAGTCTTCTGCAGCGCAATACAACCGGTCGCAGGTCGTATCGCTGTCTTTACCGCACAAGACCTTATCGAAGCTGGGGTATGATGCGGAGAAAATCGGTCTCTTTTCTCAAACCTTTAAGAACGAGCTGGAGAAGATCAGCTCCGTTCAACACGCTGTTATTACCAGCACTTCTATCGAAGGGAATATGAATTCGAGCGGCGCTCCGAACTGGTATTGGAAAGATCAGGACACGGCTTACCAGGATCAGGTCGTCCGGATCTCGATCGGACCGGAGGGAAAGGATCTCTTCAATTTGCAGATGATGGAGGGGAGATGGTTTGAAAATGGAAAAGGGGATGAGAAAAATTTCGTGCTGAACGAAACAGCCGTCAAAGACCTGGGGATACGGGGGCCGGTTATTGGACAAGTTTTTGCAAGGGTAGGTGGTGATACCGGGCACATTATCGGGGTGATAAAAGACTACAATTTCAGTTCGCTGTATAATAAGCTCGGGCCGATGGTCATCTCCTTCATCGGTCATGAGGACCTGCCGATGACCTTATTTGCGAAGATCACTCCCGGAAATATCCCGCAAGCCATAGGAGCAATCGCGGCAACGTGGAAACGGCTGATCCCCGATGCCCCTTTTGAATACCAGTTCATGGACCAGGCATTTGACAACCTGTATAAGGACGATCTCAAAATATCGGAGCTGGTACTCCTGTTCAGCTGTATTTCGATCGTCATTTCGGCGCTGGGGTTGTTCGGTCTTGCGGCATTTGTCGCCGAACAGAAAACGAAAGAAATCGGCATAAGAAAAGTGCTGGGCGCCTCCGTCACGCATATAACGGTCATGCTTTCGAGGGACTTTGTAACGCTTGTCTTGATCGCCGTTGTGATCGCATCGCCTATTGCCTATTGGGCAATGAGCCGCTGGCTTCAGAATTTCGCTTACAAAATAAACCTGAGCTGGTGGATTTTCGTCTCGGCGGGTATTGTTGCGGTATTGATTGCCGTGATCACGATAAGCGGGCAGGCCATCCGGGCGGCGCTGGCGAACCCGGTTAAAAGCTTGAGATCGGAATGAGTTTTCTAGGATTCCCCCCGGTCAAGGTTTTTCCAGGCGTGCCTGCTTGCGCCTGCTGATTCGCGGCATGATGGTCGTCGGGAGAAAGGCGAGGAACAAAGCGCCAGTGAAGCCTCCTATCACCCCGATAAGAAAGTCGGTGGGGCCGATCAATCCGGGTCGGAGACCATAGCGGATCACGAAGTATACCAGGATCCAAAATAAGAGCCCCGTCACGAGGCCGGGTGAATATTCCTTGTAGCGGATGGACCACCAAAGATGGACGGTTATCACATGAAAGGCCCGGCCGAAGGTCCACAGGAGGGGTAGGATGATCCAATGACTGCCGAGCCAGTCATAAAGCCCAAGGCAGATGACGATCACAAGGATAACGGCCGCGTTGAACCAAAAGAACATTTCACTATGGTATTGCGGCCACCAATGCTCCCTGACCTTTTGCACGAATCCGCCACCCATCAATGTTTCATCAACGATATGAATGAGATAGGCGGCTAAGACCCCCCAGAAGCAGAGGCTGAGGATATTGATGGTTATCATAATGTTTGGTTGCCGCAAATTTCGTGCTCGCTAGTTGGCAGGCGACGGACCGGTGATTGGCGCCTGCCATTTGTTATAGATCGCGCTTACGTCGACACCGGTAGCGGACTTCAATAGGTCCGGGAATTCCTGTAGAGTAAAAGCCCGGCCATTCCGGCGCGACCAATCGTATAGATATCGGTAAATGGTTCGCATGGAGGCCTTGCCACCTGTCTGCGACCTGACATAATCATTGATCTCGAGCGCCATCAAGGCCCCGCGGGAAAAAACGGCTTTCCCGAGATGAAAATCTTCCGCATACTGGGTGGAGGCGACCTGGGATAGCTGTTGGAGGGTCATTTGACGGATCGCGTCGGAACAGTTGTACGCGCCATCACGGAAGAAATCGAGCATTCTTTTTGTCTTCAGCGTATCCGCTACGATGTACCACATGAACCCTTCATTGAACCAGATGTTACCAATCACCGGCGGGATCTCCAGCGCGTAGGGGCGGTAGGTGTCGCCATAGCAGCGGAGCGGAATGAAGGCGTGCGCCATGTGATGGAGATAGCCCGGGATCCATCTCCAGAGCTGGTCTTCTGTCAGTCTGGTGGTTTTGATCCTGGCGGTATCACCAAAGAAGGTCGAGCTTTGCAGATGTTCCATAGCAAAATTGCCCGGGTCGTCGTCGGGCAAGGGGATCGTCTCGCGGAACAGCGCGGTGTAATGCGGAAAGGGAAGCTCGCCAAAATAGTCCTTCAGGATCTCCATACTGTGGGTCTCCATCCAGGCATAATTGTCGAGATCGGCCTCTTTGGTCTCACTGTAGTCGGCGATAAAAAGTGGAACAAGCGCCTTGTATTCCTTGACGCGGAAGCGAGGCCCGATAAAGGTCTGCGCATCGGCAAGCGTATAGTAGTCGGAGGTTTCGAATTCGAAATTGCCGCTTGTTGGGGATGCGTTGGGTGTGATGGTGGAAAAGATCGGCCAGGAGGAGAAAGTGTGAATGGTGCATTGAACCGGCCGGCGGTCATACCCGTCAATCCAGCCAAACACCGAATAATTCAGCAGCCCTGCAAAACCGGGGCGCAGGAGTGACTTGTCGGAAGCGGCGTGAAGCTGCGCTTCCATCTTCTTTATGTCAACCTCATAGGTGAGGCGTTTTACAATAAATCCCGAATCGTTGAGGGACCATCGGGGAGCGCCATCCTCATCTTTGGTCAGTGGTCGGGTGGCTCCGGCGGGGTTTTCGGCAAGGACATTTCTGATGAAGCCGTCATATTTGGTGACCCCGTAGTTGCCCGGCACCGACCGGGGCATGATAAAAACGATCGATTTTGTCAGCGGCATGTCCGGTTGGATGCTGATCTGCAACTTTCCGCTTGTGCTGTCGAGATAGGAAAGGGTATAGCGCACCTGGGCGTGCGAGACCAGGGCAGCCATCAACGTCAGGACTATTGTCAGGAAGGAGCGCGCGATGTGGATCGGCATGCCGTAAGATATTAAAAAATATTCTTCCGGGACGCCGCCTGATTATAGTTTTTCAAACGAAAAATGGCTCGTTTTCCCTGAGGTTCGGAGGAGTGTGACAAAGTAGATCCCGTTTACCAGGTGCGCAACATTGACGACAATGGGGTCCTGGCCATTCAAGTTATTCAGCGTCAAACATCGGTTACCCAGGACATCGGTCACCGTCAGGACCGTCAGGGGATCGTTCGGCTCTGTATTTGCAATATTGAGGGTCGAATAGGCCGGATTGGGATAAAAGTTGGTGCCGGACGTACCGCCGGTCAGATCAAAGGTCAGGGTGTTGCTGGTGGCTGAGCAGCCGGTCGCATCGGTGAGGATGCAGCGTAGCCAGTCTGCGGCTACCGGAGCGTACGTGATCGTAGAGCCGGTGGCGCTGAGGTTCTGCCAGCTATGAGTGGTCGTACTGTCCTGCCATACGTAAGTAGGATTGGTACCGGCACTATTTGCCGTTGCGGTAAAGGAAGTCGAAGCGCCGGCAGGAAGCGCTGTATCCCCCGCTATAAGGACAGTTGGAGTGTTTACCGACAGGACCACCGGGCTGCTGGTTACCGTATCCGTGGAAAGGCAGGATGCGTTGCTGGTAAGCGATACGGTGATCGTGGTGCCGTTAGTCGGTTTGGTTATCGTATATGTCGGTTGATCGCCGGTTACAGGTACACCATTGACCCACCATTGATAAGTCGGTGCATTCCCGCCGTTGAGCGGCCGGGCGGTAAATATGGGGTTTGAACCAACACATACGAGGGTATCGGCAGGCGTAACGGAGACGGCAGGACTTACTATCGGGTTGACGGTCATGACAACCGGGGCGCTGATGACCGTATCGGAGGTCAGGCAGGCCCGGTTAGTCGTTGTTATACATTGCACGGTATCCTGATTGTTCAACGAGGTCGAGTAAAAATAAGGGCTGACTTCTCCGGCACTGACCCCATTGACAAGCCAGTTGTAAACGATATTTGTTCCGGGGGGAGCGGAAATAGAAACGTAAAAACTAGCGCCTGAGCCCTGACAAATAGTCGTTGCGTCTGGATTTACCTGAGCATACAGAGAACCCTTCTGGAGCAGGTTTATGTCGATAATGTTGCTGACCGCACTGGTCGGGTCTGCGCAGGCCAGGGAACTTTTTAATGTCGCCTGAACGAGATTTTCGCCATCGGGAGCGTCTGTCCAAAAGGCGGAGGTAGTAAATACAGGCCCTGTCACCGGCTGAACATACCGGTTCAAGGTCCAGGTATAGATTGGATTGGGACCCGGATTGACCGATGTCGCCGTAAAAGTAGCCGAATCGCCGTTGCAGACGTTAGTTGTCGGAGTGGAGATCGTTATCGAGTCGGGAATCTCGGTTACGTGCATGGTAATGGCCCGGCTAGTGTCTGTATAATAACCGCAGGCGTCCGTCACATAAAGTATTACCTGAACCTGGTCTTTGTTCTGCAGGGTTGTCGTCGTAAAGGTGTTTCCGCTTATAATGGTCTCTGAGTTGTTGATCGACCAATAAAGCATATAGTTGTTGGTGGTGTCAAGAGGGGTCGCATTAAAAGTCGCCGGGCTGCCATAGCAGGCGAGGACGCTGTCGCTGGTGGAAATCGAGACGCCATGATTGATCGTGGTAATTACGTTCAGGCTGAAAACACTGCTGTAGAGGCTATCAGCCTTGCATCGATACTTGTAGCCATTCCAGGCAATGGGGGCGTTGTTGAAGGTCAGGGTTGCCGTTGCGGCGCCGGATAATGTGTCGTTATCGGTGATATTGACGTAGCCTGAGCCGGTGTTGCGCTGCCATTGATAGACCGTACCGGTCATATCGGTGCTCAGCGTCCCCATCCCCGCGGTGCAAATCTGAAAGGACTGCGGGGCGCCGACGGTATTATGAAGAACAGCGATAGAATTATAATCCGGATAAACAGTCGCGATATCCGGTTTGCCATCGCCGTCAAAGTCAGCCGCGTCGGTATAATACGAGTCGCTGCCCTGGAATTGATAACCCGGATCATTGCCGATCGTTCCCGGCCGGGAGTTGTTCCTGAACAGCAAGTAGTAATAATAATTGAAATCCCCGATCAGCACGTCCGGTGTCGATCCACCTCCATAGTTGGACAGACTGGCACCCTGTCCGATCATACTGAGCGGGACTACTGCACCTACGGCAAAGGAAATATTGCCCGGCGTACTGATATTCCGAAAAATGCAGAGATTATTGTCATTCACGATTACTGCATCCAGCTTTCCGTCACCATCATAGTCCACCAATGCGATGTTCAGGCCCTGTGATGAGACCCCGGGAACGTTTAATTGAATACTCGACACAAAGGCGATATTCCCCACGGTGCTCGTGTTCCGTAGGAAGACCAGGTTGCCGTTGTCGTAGGTCATGAGGTCAGCTTTGCCGTCACCGTCGATGTCACCGGCGGCAAGCGCATTTGGATTACCGCCCACCGGGAACAGTTGAGGGGCTCCAAAAGAAATAACACCGGGTACTCCTGTATTGCGCAGAACCGAGATCACGCCCGCCGGATAGCCGGCAGTGGCCAGGTCGTTCCTGCCATCATTGTCAAAATCAGCGACCGCTGTACCCGAGGCTCCGGCACCGGGCAGGGGAATCGGATTACCAAAAGAAATGTTCCCCGGAGTGCTGGTGTTCCGGAAGGCCGCCATATATCCAACGTTTGCGATGACATCAGGTAACCCGTCTCCGTCAAGGTCATTTACCGTAAATACACCGGCGGTAAGCTGATCGGGACCGGAGAGCACCGTTACCTTTGGTGCAAAGGCAATCGCTCCCGGCTGGCTGATGTTGCGATACGCAGCAATCGTATCTCCATAAGTTCTGTAATAAACAAGTAGATCAGGCTTGCCGTCCCCATCAATGTCCTTTCCCTGAATAGTCAGCGGGTAGGTATACTGGTTGTAGGCCACCGTGAAGGCGCTATTGAATGAGGTTGGCGTGAAATTACTGCTGTCGGGGAACGAGACACTAAACGGGCGTGGCGACTGCGCCGTAAGTCCATTGCTCATATTGTAGACATAGATCGAACTAAAGCTGGCGCCACCGGGGACCGTACAGACGATGGAGGTCGAAGTAGCCGACTGAATGGCTGCACGGATGGTACCAAATTTGACCATATTGGCGGAGGCGGAAGCGCCGAACCCGGTTCCGGTAATCGTGATCGTTGAGCCAGCCGGTGCAGCGGATGGACTGACGGCCGTGATGACAGGCGGCGGCCCGGAAGGGGTTGCATAGAAAGTAAATGTCCCGAAGGATGAAGAGCCGCGGGTTACCGTTACACTGACGGCGCCGGTTGCCCCGGCGCCAACGATTGCGGTGATCACGTTGTCAGAGACGACTGTAAAGGAGGATGCGGCTGTTCCGCCAAACGCCACGCCGGTTACATTGCTAAGACCGGACCCATTGATCGTCACCATGGTCCCGGTTCCGCCGCCTTGCGGGGTGAATGAGGTTATGGCCGGTAGATTGGGTACGGTGAAGTATTGGTATTTGGTAGTCGTATCCGATATTCCGCCCGATGTGACGATAAGGGTGATGGTATCCACGAACCGGGAGAGGGTATGGGTGTAGCTGGCGTTATTTGTCGTACTGATGACGGAGCTGTTCACCAACCATTTGCATTGATACGCCGGATTGGAGTAGTTAATGAGATAGACGGTCCCGGCAGAGTACTCGCCGATCGTATCGATCGCAAAGCAGGCGGTGGGGATGGGTGTTCCGCCGCTGTTTGTGCTCAGTTCGAGGAAGCCGTGGCCGCCGCCGGCCCAAAACTGACTGGGTGAATTGAACTGGAGGTCATTAAACGTATAACCCAGGTAGGTGAATTGGTTATTGCGGGAAAGGGGTTCCCAAAGTGCGCCGCCATTAAGTGTCTTGTAGACCTGGAAAGGAGCGACGAGCGCGTAGCCGGTATTTGCGTCCGTAAAATGCATTTTACCGCAATTGAAGGGAGTAGCTGCAAGATTGTTGAGGAGGGCCCAGCTGGCCCCACCGTTAGTGGTCTGGTAAAAATATAGGTTGTAGCTGGGATCATACAAGCTCATCCAGCCGGTTGTCGCATTTAGAAAATAAGTATAGGTCATCACTCCGCCGGATACGTACGGAAACGTCACCGTTTGCCAGCTGTTTCCGCCATTGGTGGTCTCCAGCAGCGTAGGGGTCTGGGAACCGGTACTCATCGCAAAGACGGTATTGTCATCCACCGCTTCGAGATGATTGAAAAAGCTGTTGGGATATGTTGCGACAACTGCCCAGCTTTGGCCGCCATTCGTTGTCTTAAGGATACGGTCGGCATCGATGGCATATCCATTGTTGTCGTTCAACGGGAACAGCATATCGGTGATCCCGCCGTTGAAGTCGGTGGGGCTATACTGGGATTGAAAGACCAGGGTCCAGCTTGTCCCGCCGTTGGAGGAATACAGGATAGCCGGTACAAGACCGTAGTCGCCATATGCGATCAGTGTGGCGGCGTTAAAGGCCTTTACACCCGCGATCTCAAATCCGAAGGTCAGGTTGACCGAATATCCGTTATAGTTAACGTTGGTATTGGTGATGTATAATTTGGTGAAGGTCCGGCCGCTGTCCGTCGTGTGGCCAATCCATTTGGTGAATGCGACATATCCTTCATTGGGGGAGAAAAAGCTGAGCTTGTTGATAGCGTTACTGGAGTCGGCATCGAGGTAAATCTCACGCAATTGGCCAAAAGCAGGGCCGCTGAGTAAAAATAACATCAGCACTACAAAAGCAGTCCGAACAAAAGTTCCTGGCATGAGAACCGGCTTCACGGGGTTAAGGGGGTGTCGCCAGCAACAAACTTATACAATGTTGGCTGAATCTCATAATCGGTGGCCATTTAAAGGTCCTGCCGGTTACCAGGCGGAAGCGGGGGGAAATTGTTCGGCGTGGGCGAAGGCGGCGGCGGCGCGGACGCGGAACTCGGCGGCGGCGTCCGTATTTTGCTGTGCACCAAGGGCCTGGGCCATCCCCAGGAGGGCCCAGCCATTGCCGGGGTTCTGAGCCAGGTCTTCGCGATACATGCGCTCTGCCTCAGCGGCTTTGCCGAGCTTGAGCAGGCAGGCGCCGGCAAAATGGCGGGCGGGGAGGGCCCAGTCTTTCGGCTCCCGATACGAAAGCCCGTCTTCGCTGTCGATGGCGTGTTGGAAGGCCGTGATCGCGGCGGCAGTTTTGTTCTCCGCAAATAATATTTCTCCTTCGAGAATTCCTTCGGCGACCGTAGCCGGTTTGATGGGTTCATTGAATGGGCGAAAGCGCTGTTGGAGGATAGGGTCCTTTAACTCCTGGCGCAAACTGTCGAGGCAGGCCCTGGCCGCTGTAGGGTTGCTCATCCGGATATAGGCCATGCCGCGGGCGAAATGGCTGATCAGGCTCGCATAGACCCATCGGCTGTCGGGCAGGGGTTGATCGAGGATGGCCTGCCACTTACCCATGCGCACCAACACGAATTCGGGCATCATAGCGAGATACTGAAGATTGGTGGAGACAATACCGCCTCTTGCATTGGCGATGGTCCGGCATTTCAGCGCGGTCACGATCGCTTTGTCGTATATTCCGGCGCCCATGGCACAAAAGGTTTCGACGGCGTCAAAGTGGATGACGTCGGGCGGCAGGTGCAGCTGCGGCGCGAGCATGTCGTAATTATGCGCTGCCGCGTTTGCCGAGTCATTGACCGTAACCCCTTTATCATAGTGACCCGTGCGTTGGTAGGAATGGCTGGCCATGTGGACCATATGGGCGACGCCGGGCATCAGGTCTTTAAGCCGGTCGGCGCTGGCAAGCGTGGCCTCCGGATGCAGGGATGCTTCCAGCAAATGGATATGGTAGTGCAGGGCGGCGGGATGATCGGGATCGCTTTTCAGGATCGCTTCACAGTAGGTGACCAGTTCGGGTGTCCAGGAAAGCGGTTTGCCCTGGTTGTCCCACAAGTCCCAGGCGTGCTCGGTCATTACGCCATCGATATAGAGGGCCCTGATATCATTGTCGGAGGGATATTTGGTGATCAGGGCTTTGGCGGCACGCGACCAGGCGGTATTTAGTTCTGCCCGGCGGCGGTCGGTCGTGTCTTTTGAGTACCGCTGGTTGAGGGCGGTCATCAGGTCTTGCTCTTTTGCGTTCGCGGCGGATGCCAGGGCATTCATCTTGTCGAGCACCGGCAGTACGCCCGGCGGCATTTTGTAGGTATAGGTGTTGTTATAGTAGGGACCCATTGCCAGCGCTTCGCCCCAGTACGCCATCGCGCAGCGGGTGTCCTTCTGTTCCGCTTCTTTGAAGGATGCGGCGGATTCGGTAAGGTGGTAGCTGTAATAGAGGCTGAGGCCCTGATCGAAATAGAATTGAGCGCTGTCATTCGTGGTGGAGATTGGGTAGTGATGATGGCCCCAGCCGGGGAAAACGGGTGCGTAGCGGCCGCCGGCGTCGGCGACGACGGCGGCGGCGGGGCCGGGTGGGGCGCAGGAGATGATGGGGTCATATGCGGGGCGCGGGACGGGGTTAGCGGGGCGCGGGACGGGGTTAGCGGGGCGCGGGAAGGGGTTAGCGGGGCGCGGGAAGGGGTTAGCGGAGCGCCACGATGGCGAAGACGCGGGGAAAAGCAGTAGCAGTATGGTCAGGTATTTGAACATCCTGGTAAAAGTTACGCTAATTTTCGGGGTAGTGCAACCGCGTTGCTAACTTATTGTCTGCGGACGTAGATGGTGAAAGTCTGGTTTATTCGTAATTTCCGCCGCTGGCTTTAAATTTCAGTACTGGTTATGAGAAAATATATCGTCAGTTTGGGTGTTATCTTTTTATTAGGTTTTCGAGCGTCGGGACAACCCTTGGATTCGGTGGATCGGGTCGGCGTGCAACCGGGGGATTCGACGATCGGCAACACATGGTCGTCGCATTTTCAGCTGACCATTATCAACCAGGTCCATCTCAAGTTCCATGCGAAATACAGCGGGACGAACAGCCTGGCGGATACGGTAGAGCCGAGCGCAACGAGCGTTACCACCACGCTTTTTCTGGGCCGCCGGTTGTGGAAGCATGCGGCCATCTTTTTCAACCCGGAACTATCGGGTGGGGCCGGACTGAGTTATGCGGTGGGGGTAGCGGGTGCATTGAATGGGGAAACGTATCGGATCGGCGATCCGTCGCCTTCGGTCTCCGTCGCGAGGGCCTATTTGCAGCAGGTTATTCCGCTCGGAGGTTCCGGAACTTCCGATGTGGCCGACGGCCCCAACCTGATCGAGGGAAAAGTGCCGGCCCGACGGCTCACGATTACCGCCGGGAAGTTCTCGATGTCCGATTTCTATGACGGAAACAGTTTCAGTAAGGACCCTCGCTCTCAATTCATGAACTGGGCGCTGATGAGCAACGGTGCCTGGGATTACCCTGCCAACATCAAAGGGTATACGGAGGGGCTTCAGTTGGAGTGGGCCGTACCGGGCTGGTCCATGCGGGTATCGAGCGTGGCGGAGCCCAAGATCGCGAACCATTCCGCAATGGAGTATGTCTTTGGCAAAGCGAATTCGGAGACAGCGGAGATCGAGCGCGACTATACGATCGGTAAGCAACCGGGGGTGATCCGGCTGTTGTTCTCGTACACAGAGTCGCGGGCGCCTTCCTATAAGAGTGGGCTTGCTGCCATTGCTGATCAGGATACGACCTTATTAAAGATAATCTCGGGGAATGCTGAGAATCCGGGCTATGGCGGGCATAAGGGTGCCATTTGCCTCAATGCGGAGCAGGGTATTACCGACAATATCGGCGTTTTTGCACGGGCTGGCTGGAATGACGGCCAGTATGCCACCTGGGCCTTTACCGAGATCGATCAGACGCTGACCGGCGGGTTTTCGTTTAAGGGCGCGCGGTGGGGAAGAAATGGGGATGTGGCGGGTGTCGCGGGCGTGATCAACGGGATCTCCGCCGAGCATCGGGCTTTTCTGAAGGCAGGAGGTTATGGGTTTATCATCGGTGACGGGAACCTGAACTATGGATATGAGGAGATCTTCGAAACGTATTATAATGCGGGGCTCTTCACGAATGTTTGGCTTAGTGCGGATTATCAATTCGTCAATCATCCGGCGTATAATAAAGACCGCGGGCCGGTGCATGTTTTTGCGATAAGAGGGCATTTTGAGTTTTAAGCCGTTTCATAGTACTTAAGTTAGGGCAGGTTCTTCGGTCTTCCTGGTTGAAGCTGTTTGAAGAGGCGTTAAATTGCGAGAAATCTACTGTTATGAAATGGCTGCTTGGTTTTCTATGCCTGATCGCTTCCCCGTTCGGCCGGGCGCAAACCTATGCTATCCTGGCTGACCGCCTGATCGACGGGAAAAGTGAAGCGATCGCGGGGGAGGCCAATAAACTTGGAATCCAGGTAGCGGCCCACGCCCAGTCAACGGCCGGGATCCGGTTAGCTATCGAAGCGGGGGTGCGGTCCATCGAGCATGGCGTGCGATTTAATGATACGCTGATCCGGCTGGCATTGGCGCACGGAACCTCGTGGGCACCTACCCTGACTGTGCTTCAGGACAGGCCTGCGTCAATTATGGACACCATGTATAAATACCTCAATCACGCGTACAAAGCGGGGTTGCCGATCGTGATGGGGACGGATATCGGGAGTTTCCCGTGGGATATCAATGAGACGGGTGAGTTGGAGATTTATGTGCGGAAGGCGGGTCTCACGCCGATGGATGCGATCAAAACGGCGACGCTGAACCCTGCGAGGCTGCTTCGGATCGAGAACAAGCTGGGGCAGATACAGAAGGGTTATATCGCCGATATCATTGCGGTGAGGGGAAATCCGTTGGACGATATTGGGTTGTTGCAACGGGTCGACTTCGTGATGAAGGAGGGGAAAATCTATAAGCGGCCATGAGTAGAGAGTCGGACATACCAGGATATGACGAGCTCGATGTCTTGGTCAATCGATTGCTGTTTACCGGGGAGATGCCGGTGCCGACGGTTGGGCTGACAGCCGAAATGGTGGAATTCTATAAGACCCCGGTACGGGTCGTCCTGGAGCTGGCGGAGCGGGTGAGTTGGGGGCCGGAGGATGTATTTTTTGATCTCGGATCCGGGCTGGGGCAGGTGGTGATGCTGGTGAATATCCTGACGGGAGTGGTCGCGAAAGGGGTGGAGATCGAGCCGGCTTATTGTGCGGATGCGCGGGCCTGCGCGGCGGCCCGTGGGCTATCGGATGTTGAATTTATTGAGGGGGATGCTCGGGTTGCCGATCTGTCGGCGGGGACGGTGTTCTTTTTATTTACACCGTTCACCGGGTCGCTTCTTACTGAGGTGATGGATCGGTTGCGGCATTTGGCTTCCATTCGGGCGATCCGGGTGATTAGTTACGGGCCGTGCTCGGCGGAGGTCGCACGGCTGGGTTGGTTGAGGCGGGAGGGCGATGGGAAGGGCGGGGAATACACGTTACAGATATTCAGTAGTTTCTTACATAAGCAAAATTGAAGAAAGAGGGATTATCGAAGCGTTCGTTTCACGCTGGGTCCTCCGGGACAGGCGGGAGCGGGCCCTGTTTGAGCTGACGCGTGAAGATAAACGGAACAAGTTCATCGACCGCCTGAATCATCAATGGGCAACGAGGTTGGATATGCGGCATTTGGTTAAAGTTGGGAAGGCGGAGGACACTGTGGAGGGAATCGAGCAAATCATGCGTATAAATCCAAATTATACGTATTATATCATTTCGAACTACAGGGAGTTAGATGGCAGGGTGGTTCAGCTGTCCGAGGCGCTCACAAGTATATATGGCAATAAGATGGGTTGGCTTCATGCCTGAAGTTAGTAATTTTAGGGACCTAACCCATCGTTATGGACAACCAACTATTCGCCGATGAAGTTTTGCGCTGCTGGAAGATCAATCACGAAGTGGATATAATTTTGTTGAAGGCCCTGCCTGTGGCCATTTGGCCGATGAAGATCCATGGCTATCAGCACAAGACGGTCCGGATGATGAGCGCGCATTTGCACAATGCCCGCTGCAGCTGGATCAATACGCTGGGCCGGAAATGGAAGATCGTGGCACCGCCAATGGTAGATAACAAGGGGGTAAATGTGCGGGAATTGATAGTGGCATTGAATGCAAGCGCCGAAACGATGATCGAGCTCCTTGCGACGGGACTGGATAACAACAACCGACTACCAGGTTTTGCGCCGGGCGCCGTACAGTTCATGCACTATATGGTCGCGCATGAGGCGCATCACCGCGGGCAGCTGATCATGGCGTCGAGGCAGCTGGGGCATCCCTTCCCGGCACCTGTGATGGGGAAGTTGTGGCAGTGGTCAAAATTGTGATAGCAGGGTCAGAGTTCTTTGGCCGGGTCCCAGAAGACCTTAGCGAAATCTACAATCTTATCGCCTTTTAGTTGGATGCCTTCTTTCAGGAGTAGCGCGCGCCGGGTGCCGGTGCTGTCATGGGACAGGCGGCCGGAGGAGGTCACGACGCGTTGTGCGGGGATGCGTTGGCGGGTAATGTCGACGAAGCGCATGGCGTGGCCTACCATCCGGGCGTTCGGGAGGTTGAGGAGTTTGGCGATGGCGCCATAAGAAGTCACGCGGCCGCGCGGGATCTGGCGAACGACATCATAGATCATATCAGCGGCGGACGCCTCCCGTTTTCCGGAGGGGCTTACGGCGATGAGGCGTTCTTTTTTTGACTTTGGTGTTGCCATGATTGTGGATTATTTATCAGGCGATCAGGAGTGCTCATAGGTCACCAAACGGAGAGGGTTTGGTGTGACCCGTTCGATCCGCCGCCTTTCATTCTCCTTCATAAATCGGGATGGGCTGACACCGAAGAGATTATGCAGGACGCGGTGAAAATGGCTGCTGTCTGCAAATCCGCCCGCTGCTGCAGCTTCTGCAATACTGGCGCCGTTCATGATACGGGTGAGCGCAAGCCTGGCCTTATGCAACAGTATATATTGATGAAGAGAAATCCCAATTCCAATCTTGAACAAATATCGCAGCCGGCTTTCCGATAAAAACAGACCCCGGGCAATCCGGGCGATTGTCAACTCTCCGGACCGGTCGGCGGCAACAATGCGAATCGCGTTTTTCACCCGGTCGTCGATGGTCTCGTTGAGGGTCCCGGTTCGCAACGTGTAAAGCAACTGTCGAACCAGCGCTTCCAGTTGGCAGCTGTCGGCGCTTAGCATACATCGCTCAAGCTGACCGGGTTTTTCCAGGAGAAGCATTTCTTCGTCAAAGGTACAGATCCCCCGGGCCGGCAGGTACCGGGAGCGGAGGATGTTGGCCAGGTCGCCGCTGCTTTCAATATAGACAATCAGTTGCACACCCCGCGAAGTGTCGAGCTTGTGGACAACGTTTTCCTTTATCAGCAAGCACTTATAGGCAGTCCAGGCCGTATCGGGTGTGCGAAAGCGGAATTCGCCGCCTACGGCGATGATAAGCTGCAGCGTATTGTGGCTGTGGAACGGAGTAACATAGGAGGAATAGAACATCGCAGAGATGTCCTTCCAAAAATATAAGGTTGTTGTATATGGAGTTCGACGCGTGCGCATGAAAAACAGTCGGTTTATCCAATTAAAAGTTGTCTGGCGAGGGTAACTTTACTTTTAAATCTAGGAAAAAAATGAGAACTCGCATTACCGTTCGCATAATTGCCCTGTTGCTGGGGTGTGTTCCCGTTGTCCGGGGGCAGGGTCCGATCCAACCTTATCGTTTGCCGGGTGTCTATCAATTCGACTTCGTTAGCCAGATCAATCATCAGCCATATCGATTGACGGTAGCGGTCCCTTTCGGGTATTCTGCGACAGACAGCACGCGGTACCCGGCGATGTACCTGTTGGATGGGGACCCGAATCTGCCATTGGCCGCGCTGATCCAATGGAACTTAACTTATGATGAGGAAAGTCCGAAGATGATCCTGGTGGGCGTAGGTTACCAGAGTAATGACTTTATGGGGACAGTCCCTTTTCGGACGCTGGACTATACGCCAACGCGGGATGACCGCGCGGATTCGGAGATGACGGCTCATCACCATGTAAATATGGTTTCGGGAGGCGCGGACAATTTTCTCCGGGTCCTGCAACAGGAGATCATTCCATTTATAAAACAGCATTACAATGTCAATGACGATCAGGCATTGGGCGGCCATTCATTCGGGGGATTGTTTGCGGCTTACGTCCTGACTACACATCCGGAACTTTTCCGGCGGTATCTGATCAGTAGTCCGTCACTGGATTGGGATAGCCATGTCATCCAAAAAATGGAGACGCGTTATGCCAAAGCGCACACTTCGTTATCGGCCAAGGTCTTCGTATCAGCAGGCGGAGCGGAGCCGGAAAGTATGGTGCCGGATGTCCGGGCTCTATCCGCGACGCTGGCCGGAAGGCATTATCAGGGGTTGGAGGTCACGGAGAAAGTCTTCGAACACGAGACACATTTATCGGTCATCCCGTTTGCAATCAGCTGGGGATTGCGGGAGCTATACCGGCATTGACAAATGTAGGACCGGGATACGCGTTGGTTCCCTGCAAGTTAAAGTTAAAGTTTCTTTAATATGCACATTTGTTTATAACTATACCTTGGACGGGCGCGTTAAAACGACTACTTTACTATCATGAAATTTTCTCCCGGTCAAGAAGTCATTGTACTAGATACCACTCACAAGCCAGCGGGCTCCGCGATTGTGCAAAGTTATCATCCGGAGACGCATCGCTGCATCGTGCTTTTTCAGTATCCGGGATCTCTTGTTCCGGAAAGTATTCCCATCCCGGAGTACAGGCTGGTAACGCATCCGCTGACAACGGCGACGGCCTGATTGGCCTGTCGCGCCGTTACAGCTTATCGATCCACGTCTTGATCTCTTCCTTGGTATGACCGGTCTTCTTCTGCAGGCGTCCTAACAATTCATCTTCTTTCCCTTCTTCAAAAAGGAGGTCGTCGTCGGTCAGGTTGGCGTACTGTTGTTTGATCTTTCCTTTTATCTCATTCCAGTTGCCTTTTATCTTCAAGCCGGCGCTGCTGTTGGTTGATGTTTGCATAATTTATGTTTTATTGGGTGGAGTTGCAAAAGCCGGTCCAGGGGTCGACGGGCAAAACGCGTAAAGGTTCGATGATCGAAGCTGTTTAAGATGAATTTAACGGGGCTGGAAAGGCTGCTTTGGCATGGTAGTAGATTTAGCTCCTGTATGGCAGAAAAGAAATCCTATACGATCTATTTTACGTATGACGTAAACGATCACTCCCTGAGGTTTCCGTTATGTGCTGAGGTGGAGGGCGCTGGTTCCGGCGTGTATACCATTACTAACATCCGCCAGGACGGTCAGCACGGCGGGGCGCTGTTCCCTCCCATCAAGGTCCAAAAAGAGGATGGGGTTTGGGTAATCGTGGACATACACACCACCAGCCGGTTGAGTACTGCGATCGGGTCGGCGATCGATGAGCAGGAACACCAGGAACGTTCAGCGTAGAAAAATCTCCTCATGCAGACAGGCCGGAGAGCCCGGGATGATCAGTCGAGGAACCCGGAATGAAGAAAACTTCATTCGTCCGGACGGCATTGTGCGGGTATTTATTACCTTTAAAACATGCAGACCCCCGGACAGGCGAAACGGCAAGGAACTTGTACAGGTTTTCAAAACTCCTATGGTACGATGAAAATACTCCTGATCGAGGATGAAGTCAAGCTGGGGCAATTCCTTTGCGACGGCCTTGCGGAAGCGGGGCATATCTGCGATCATTTCACCGATGGCTCCAAAGGTCTTGAGGCTGCGCTGACGGCGGATCACGATCTGATCATCCTGGATCTGATGCTGCCGAATATGAACGGCTTCGAAATTCTCGTGAATTTGCGCAAAGCACGCAATACGACACCTGTACTCGTGCTCAGCGCGCTAAGCGATGCGGAAAAGGTCATCCAGGCGCTGGATCTTGGGGCCATTGATTATATGCGCAAGCCTTTCGACTTCGATGAGATGCTGGCCCGGATCAGAACGATCCAGCGACGCAGTCTCCAACAGGCAGGCGACCATATCAGTGTGGGTGACCTGAACATCAACCTGCGGAGCCGGGAGGTGCAGCGGGGCGGTCAGCGGATCAACCTGAGCAACCGGGAGTTCGCGCTGCTCGAGTACCTGATCAGCCATCCGAACCAGGTGGTGACGAAGACGCAGATCCTCGACAAGATCTGGGATATCAATTTCGATCCGGGAAGTAATATCGTTGAGGTGCATATGTACCAGCTGCGCAAGAAGATCGACAGCGGCCCGGAGGAGCCATTGATCCAAACCGTTATTGGCCGCGGTTATATGCTGAAAGGCCCTGTCACAAAAAACTAATTCATGCGGCACCGTTACCGGATGGGCGTCCAATTTAAGATCACGCTGGCGTTTAGTGTGGTCTTCGTTCTATTGTGCAGCCTGTTTGGTCTGGTCGGTTATCACCAGGTGCACGCGATGATGATCCGCGTGGCGGTAAACCATGAGACGCTGGAGGCGAATCTTCAGTCGCTTCGCGACATGATCCTGGCGATCTGCATTCTGAGCGTCCTTATCTCGGCACTCGCGTCCTATGTCGTCGCCAGTCTCCTGTTGGTCCCGCTGCAACGGATCATTCATGCGGCCCGGAATTTTGCAACAAACAAGATGTCTGACCCGATTCCGGTCAACGGGACAAGGGATGAGCTGCACGAGCTCAGCGTAACGATCAATGAAATGATCTCACGGATCGATGAAGCGGTGCACCAGCAGCAAAACTTCTTCGCCTCAGCATCCCATGAGCTCAAAACGCCGCTGGCCATCCTTCGGACCGAGCTGGAGGTCGGGTTGAGGAAACAGGGACTGGAAGAGGGGCTGCGTCAGCTGCTGAGCAATCAGCTGGAGGAGATCAGCCGGCTCCAGGCGATCGTAAATGAATTCCTGGTGGTCAGCCAGCTACGGGTTGGCTCACCGTCCATCTATAAGAAGCCATTCGATCTGTCGGTACTGATCGTCAAGGTCTTCAACCAGCTCCTTCCGCTGCTGCGGCAGAAGAACCTGGAGCCGGTGATCCACTTCGATGAGGAGGCCGCCGATTTCATCGTGCAGGCGGATGAGGATAAGATCCGGATCGTGCTGTTGAACCTCCTGGAGAACGCCGCCAAATATGGAGTGAAGGATACGGCAATCATCTGCAGGGTGGATAGACCCGCTTCGGTGGAAAAGCTGACCGTTCAGTTCGTCAATACGACGAAAGAAGAAAAAGTAGCAACAGAAAACCTTCAGGTGGCCTTCTTTCGCTCTGACCTGGTGCAGAAGGGAGCGGGGCTCGGGTTGTGGCTATGCAAGGAGATCATCCGGCTGCACGATGGCCGGATGGAGGTGTCAAGCAGCCAGCATCAGTTCGAAGTGACGGTGAATCTTCCGTTGCTGGTTACGCTCCCTGCAGTCTCTCTTCAATGACCTTGACCATTTGGTCGATCTTGAAAGGTTTGGCGAGGTAACCGTTCGCCCCTGCCTTCCTGGCGAGTTCTTCGCCTTTTTCCATGCCCGTGAAATAGATGACCGGAATATGTTGGGTTAAGGGGTTTGACTTGATGAGGCCGGTGGCCTGGATGCCATCCATATCGGGCATCCGATGGTCCATGAAGATGAGGTCCGGCATGAAATCCATGATCACCTCTATCAACACGTTCGTACTCCATAATACCAGAACATTGTATCCCCGGTTGGTCAGGACCAGCTTACAGATGGATAAATGATCCACATCGTCGTCTACCAATAATATTTTCCTGGGTCCAGGCATGCCGGTGTTTTTTCGCGGTAAAATTATGGCCTCACTTCCCTTTCCCGTCGTCTTCATCCGCGGTATGAAGAAAAATTAATTTCGGGAGTAGGATCGCTCAAGGTCTGAACATAATGGACTGATAATCATCGACCGTCACTTGTAGAGGGAATTCCCCAAACCTGCCGGTTCCGAGGATTGGAATGCCAGCGAGTGACGGTAAACGATACGCTTGTTGTGGTTAAAAGAGGAGTGGAGAGTATAAGCGCTTCGAGGTTTTTGGTATCCTGATGATTTTGAATCATGATGAACCGGGGAGGTTTTGGCAGTCTCCCGCCGTAAAGTGCCGCAATCCTTGTGCCGACTCGGGCGTCGGGCGACATAAGGTTGCGGTTAATTGGGAAAAAAAGAAATATGTATCTTAGATTCAATGACCGCGAAGAATCGGATAGAATCCATTGACCTGCTGCGTGGCGCCGTGATGCTGATCATGGCGATCGACCATTGCCGGGATCATCTTCTCCGGGGTCATCCCGAACCAACCGATCTGGCGACAACCACTCCCCTACTCTTCTTTACAAGGTGGATCACCCATTTCTGCGCGCCGGTCTTTGTCTTTCTGAGCGGGATCTCCGCCTGGCTGGCGGGGACGCGCCGGACGCAGGGGCAGCTGAGTGCATTGCTGATGAAGCGGGGGTTATGGCTGGTTGCGGTGGAGGTCTTGCTGATCTCGCCCGGGCTGAGTCTTGACCCACGCCTTCACCTGGTGGTCTTGCAGGTGATCTGGGCGATCGGTGGGAGCATGTTCCTGCTCGGTCTCCTGATCCGGCTGAGGGTCTCGCGGCTGGCGATCGGGGTGATCGGAGCGGTGATCTTCCTTGGGCATAACATCTTCGATTATACCGGGGCGGGGGAGGTGGGAAAGACCTTTGTGTGGCAGTTGCTGGTGTCCGCGGGAGGTTTTGTGGGGTCCAGTATTGTGCAGTTGGGGCATGACCATGTCGTGATCGTTGCCTATGCGCTGCTGCCATGGACGGGGGTTATGCTGCTTGGGTATGCAGTCGGGCCGATCTATGGTTCGGGGTTCGATGCGGTCCGCCGGCGGCGGCTGTTATTGCGGGCCGGGGTTGTGGTGCTGTCGGCTTTCCTGGTTCTTCGGGGTTTCAACTGGTATGGCGATCCGGCGCCGTGGACGGTACAGAAGACTTCGATTTTGACGGTGATCTCCCTTCTGAATGTGACGAAGTATCCGTGTTCGTTAGTCTATCTATGCATGACGTTGGGAGTGGCGTTGGTTGTGCTGGCGGTGACAGAAGGGCTGCGCGGGCGATTTATCTCGGCGATTGTGGTATATGGGAATGTACCATTTTTTTATTATGTAATCCATTGGTATCTGATCGCGTCGGGTTGTATTGCGGTCTTCTTTCTGGAGGGATACGGCAAAGGACAGATCGTGACGCCGGGTGATCCGTTCCTGTTCGATCCGCCGGGGTTCGGGTTGTCGCTGGCGGGGGTGTATGGGGTGTGGCTGGTGGTGGTGGTCGCGTTGTACTGGCCGTGTAAATGGTTTGGCGGGTATAAGCGGCGGAACACCGCGAAATGGTGGCTGAGTTACTTCTAGTCTCATCAATTAAACGACTGCCGGAACTCCAGCGGCGAAAGCTTGGTCTTTGTCTTGAACAATTTACTAAAGGATTGCGGGTGCTCGAATCCGAGCTGGTAGGCGATCTCGCTGATCGTAGCATCGGTGGTGGAGAGCTTTTCCTTTGCCTTTTCGATCAGCTTTCCATGAATGTGCTGCTGGGTGCTCTGGCCGGTTAACACTTTCAGTAAGCCGCTCAGATAGTTCGGGGATACGTTGAGGCGGGCGGCGATGTCGTGCACGGCGGGCAATCCTTTCCGGATCAGGTCCCCGGCGGTGAAATATTCTTCGAGGAGCTTCTCCAGCCGGTCGAGGATCTGATGGTTCGCTATTTTCCGGGTGATGAACTGGCGATGATAGAACCGTTCGGCATAATTAAGCAGGGTGTCTATCTGGGAGATGATGATGTCCTGGCTGAATTTGTCTATATTGTTTTGGTATTCCTGGTGGATCGTCCGGATGATACCGGTGATAATGTCTTCTTCTTTGGAGGAAAGAAACAGGGCTTCATTTACTGCATAGTCAAAATATTCCCGTTGCCGGATCGATTTGGCCAGGGGGGTATTCCAGAGGAAATCAGGATGGATCAGCAGCATCCATCCCGACTGTTGGACCGGTTGGTTGGTGTCGTGCTCGACGCGGAACACCTGGCCCGGGGCGATAAAGAACATGATCCCTTCGTCAAAGTCATAGCCCTGCTGGCCGTAGTGAAATTTGCCGCTGAAATTGCGTTTCAGGGAAATGTTGTAGTAGTCGAGCGCCAGGCTCATGGGTTCTTCCCCGGGTGGATGCTGGATGTCTTCCACGTTGACCACGCTGATCAACGGGTGCTGGGGTTTCGGCAATTGCCTGAATTCATGGAATTCGGTAATGCTTCTGATGCGGTGGATCTTGTTCATGGGTGTCTATGTTTTGACGACGTTCTTTTCGGCGCGGTTCTTCTCGCAGACGTTACCAGGCCACGACTTCGTCCTTGAGGAACTTTCCGGTAGGGCCGTCCGGGCCGATCGTCGCATATTTTACGATGTATCCCGCGCCCTGTTCGGCGGTCTGGAGACCCCGATGCTGGTTGAGGTCGGTTGCGGTATAGCCCGGCGTCACGCTGTTGATCCTGAATTTGGTGTTTCGGAATTGGTTGGCGAGGGCGAGGGTAAAGGCGTTAAGGGCGGTCTTGGAGCAGCTGTAAGCGTCAAAATTATCCCAGTTGGCATTCCGTTCAGCGGCACTGTGACGCGCCAGCGACCCCAACTCGCTCGAGACGTTGACGATCACGGGAGCAGCGGACTTTTGCAATAACGGCAGAAAGTGTTGGGTTGTTTGCACGGCGCCGAAAAAATTGGTCTCAAAGACGGTACGGAGGACGGCGATATCGGTGGTGGCGATATGCTGGGGCTGCTCGCCGGCAATACCGGCGTTGTTGATCAGGATGTCGAGGGACCCGATCCGGGATTCCAACCCGGCTGCGGCCTGCCGGATGGACCGGCCATCGGTGACATCGATCAGGATGGATTCGACATTGGTGATCCCCAAGGCGTTGAGTTTTTCGATCGCTTCCGTGCCCCGGGTTTCGTTCCGGCTGCCGAGGTAAACATAATACCCTAACTGTGCCATTTGTTTGGCCGTCTCAAATCCGATGCCTTTGTTGGCTCCGGTAATTAATACTGTTCTCATCGTTGATACTCTTTTGCGAATTCGTTTGCAAATTCGTTTGCAAATTCGGTCATTTTTGTCTTTCCCAATGTCGGGCGATGACGAAAGTAGTCTTCGTAAAGCTTTCCGCCCCGTCGGAAAGCATTCATTTCAACAAGGCCCCTGGCGACGCCGGCGTTCATTCCTATGGCGAGCATCCCGTTGAGCAATTGGTCATCGGGAATGGCCTCCCATTTCAAATCCGGCTGACCGATGGCTTTTCCGAGGATGGCGGCTACTTCGTTGGGTGAACGTTCGTCGCTGGCGACGTAATGGATGGTCCGGCCTTCAAAGGGTTGAGTGATGATTTCAGCGATCGCGGTGGCGATATCGACCGGCGCCACCCAGGGTTCCTTTTCGTCGCCGTCGTAGTTGGATACGATGGCCCCCTGGCTTTTGATCGCAGGAATAAAGGATAAGAGGTTATAATAGAACCCGACGGGCCGCATGAAAGCGATGGCAACATCGGCGGGCAGGCGGTTCATGATCCGCTCCACATTATAATGGAATGCCAGGATGCCATTGCCTTTATCGGTATGAGCGCCGATGCTGCTGAGATGGACGATCCGTTTTACGCCTGACTGGTTTATGGCTTGTACGAAGTTGCCGGCAAGGCGCTTGACGTGCTCATGAACGTCGAAATTCGGATCGAAGAAATGGCCCGGAGGCTCCATCAGGTATACCGCGTCGGCGCCCTTGAAGGTAGCGGCCAGGAAAGCAGGGTCTTCGAGGGATCCGATGGCGGGGATGGCCCCGAGGGCTTTGATGGCGTGGGCCTTATCGGGATTGCTGCTGACAACGGTGACGGTGTGGCCCTCCTGAACAAGCTGTTCGGCGAGGGGCTTGCTGATATTTCCCAAGGAACCGGTGATGACGAGTTTCATTGTTTGGCTTTTTTGATGCTGTAAAATTCGGCGGTTCCGGGGAGATCGACGTAGCCGATTCTATGGTTGTTGTAGCCAAAAATGAGAGGCGGCCGCGACCTATTCAGATCTCAAGCTTTTCACCGGATTGGAAAGCGCAGCGCGGATGGATTGATAGCCGACCGTCAGCAGGGCGATCCCGATCGCGAGCAGACCGGAGAGGAGGAAGACCCAAGCGGTGATGTGTATCCGGTAAGTAAAGCCTTGCAGCCAGCTGTCCATACTAATCCAGGCGACCGGCGTGGCGATAACCAGCGCGACCAGTACAAGCTTGATGAAGTCACCGGAGATCAGAACCGTGATGCCGGTGACGGAGGCGCCGAGGACCTTGCGGATGCCGATCTCGCGGGTACGGCTTTCGGCCATATAGGCGGCGAGACCAAAGAGGCCGAGGCAGGAGATAAAGATGGTGAGGATGGCGAAGAGTATCCCGAGGGTGCCTTCCTGTTGCTCGGCGCGGAATTTGGCGTTGTGGATGTCGTCGACAAAATAGTATTCAAACGGATACTGAGGGTTGTATTGTCGAAATATCTTCGCGGCCGCTGCCAGATCGGCGGCGAGGGGTCGATCCGGATTAAGCCGGAAATGGACCACGGGATAACCAGTAGCCAGGCCCCGAATCATCATCGGGTTGATCGATCCATAGGGGCTGGCGATCAGGAAATCCTTGATGACACCGACGACATGAAAAGGAACGCCGCTTACGTCGGTGATGATGCTGCCAAGCGGGTCGCGGAGGCGCATCATGCGGACCGCTGCTTCGTTGAGCAGCAGCGCCGTACTATCCGTTGGGTAGTTGTTCAGATCGATATCGCGGCCGGCCACGAGATGGGTTCCGGTCGTTTTTACGAAGTCGGCGTCGGCCTCATACTGGACAAAATAGATATGTTTATCTGCCGGGGTGCTGCCGCGCCAGGAATAGCCGGTCACTTCGCCCCACACGCGGGTCATGGGCGAGAATGTTTTGGTGACGCCAACCGCGGCGCCGCTGGACAACAGGTCGCGTTTGATTGCGTCGTAGTGTGGCAATACATCGCCCTGCACAAAGGTAAAAGCCAACCGGTTGCGGTCATAGCCGGTGTCGCGACTGCGGCCGTAGCGGAGTTGATTCTCCACAATGAGCGTAGCAGTGATGAGCATGATGGCAAAGGTAAATTGCAGGATGACCAGGATTTTGCGGGGGCTGATGAGGGCGTTGATCTTAGGTGTCGCGCCTTTTAGGACCTTGACCGGACGGGCAGCGGACAGAAAAAAGGCGGGATAGCTGCCCGCGAGGATGCCGGTCACCAGGATAAAGCCAACGGAAAATAGCCAAAAACCGGGACTAATGAGGTCGAGGGTTAGCGGAATTCCGATCACCTGATCGAAGGGGTTGAGGCTCAGCTTGACAATCCCGAGAGCCAGGATGAAAGCGATGGCGGCGATGAAGATACTTTCGCCGATGAATTGCGTGATGAGCGAAGACCGGAGGGCCCCCACAACCTTCCGGATACCGACCTCCCGGGCGCGGCGTTCACTGCGGGCCGTGCTGAGGTTCATAAAGTTGATGCAGGCGATCAACAGGATAAAAATGGCGATGATGATAAACAGCTGGACAGTCCGGATGCGGCCGCCAACGAGAACGCCGTTCTCCACTTTGGAATATAGGTGATCCCGGGTGATCGGATTGGCGAAGATCTCACGATCAGACCCCTCCCCCGTAGCGACGTGAAGGCGGTTGATATAACGGACCTTCTTATTGAATTCCGTTTCCGATGCGCCCGGCCGGAGCAGGACATAGCAGCCGGAATTGGTGTATTGCCAGGAACCGCCTACCCTATCCCAGCCCAGTTGATCGACGTAGGACCAGGGAAGCAGGTATTGAAACGTAAATTCAGTATTCGGGGGCAGGTCTTTCAGGATAGCCGTCACTGTGAAATTGTCGGTGCTGTCGATGCGGACGGTCTTGCCCATCGGATCTTCGGCGCCAAAAAGGCTCTTCGCGAGGTGTTCGGTCAGCGCGATACTCCGGGGGCTGTTAAGGGCCGTCCCGGGGTTGCCTTGCAGAAGCGGAAAGTCGAGGATAGAGAGGAAGCCCGAGTCGGCGAAAGCGCCTTCGAGGTTAAAATGTTTTTCCCCTTCTGTCATGAGGAAGTAGACGGTCCGGAAGCGGGAGGCGTCTTCCACCTCCGGGTAGTTCTTCTTCAGCTCGGCGGCAAGCGGTGAAGGGGTGCGGGCGCCGGCATCCATCATGCCATTGATCATCTCCCGGCCATACATGTGGTAGATGCGGTCTTTATTTGTATAGAAGCAGTCGACGCTGAGTTCGTTGTTGATCCAGAGGCCGATCAGGAGGGCGGATGCCATGCCGATGGCGAGACCCAGGATGTTGATGGCGGAAAACGACTTGTTCCGCCAAAGATTGCGGACGGTGACTTTGAAGAAGTTGCGCAGCATGGGGGAGTTGTTGGTGCATTAATCGGACAAGGAAGGTACCAATTTTATAAGAATTTCTTTTTCAGATTATCAGCGGCGGAATCGCGCTGTTTGAATGGGATACGAGCAGGTCATTTAACCCTTCCTGTTCGAAGATGACCTGGCCGATACGGAGGTTGGACCAGCCTTCGCGGAGGTGGTAAGTGAAGGCGGGCTTGTTCTTCACCAGCTGGCATTCGATGTAATGGGTGCGGACGCTGGGATCGCGGAGGGTGGATTCCTTTAGCTGATGGAGGTGGGTGGAAATAAAAAAACAGGATTGCGTGAATTGGGTGAGCCCATGTATGGTTCTGCGGGAGATAGCCAGGGCGTCCTCCGGGTTGGTGCCACGGAAGAGCTCGTCGAAGATGGCGAAGCATCGGCGGCTCTCGCGGGCCTGGAGCAGGACACTCTTGAGATTCATCACCTCCGTCATGAAGTGACTGTAGCCATTAACGATATCGTCGTTGAGGTTGATCGCAATGGAGATCACATCAAACCACGCCAGCTCGCATTTCTCCGCCGGTACGGCCAGGCCAAGATGGGCGAGGGTCACGCAAAGGCCGATCGCTTTGAGTAGGGTGGATTTGCCGGACATGTTGGGGCCGGTGATGAGGGTAACCGCTTCCGTGACCCGGATATCGTTGCGGACGGGGTTGTGGATCAACGGATGATAGAACCCTTTGATGGAAAGGCCCTCTTCAATGAACGTGGGAAACTGGAATCCGTGTTTCACAATCCCTTTCGCCAGGGAAAGACAGGCTTCAAAGAAGAAGAAAGCGTTCCAGAAAACATCGATTTCGCCATTGCCGACCTTCTCCCTGACCAGCCGGGTAAGCCGCGGGAGCGCCGTTGCCTGTAAGCCGTGGGCTCGGATGAGGTCATTATGCCGCCGGACTTCGAGGTCCTCGAAGAGCTGCCGGATGCCGACGACCGTCGGCCGGAAATCTTCGGGCAATTCGCTGATCCTCAGGTCGCGAAACCAGGCTTCATCGATCTTGTGGAAGAAGAGGAACAGATTGCTCAGCTGGCCGATCTCGCGGCTGCGGCGGGAGCGGGAGAAGAAGAGGAAGGTTTTTTCACGCGCGGCGATCTCTTTCAGATAGCTGTGGGTCTCATGGAATTCCGTCCGGGAATAGGCAAAGGGCCGAAAGAGGTGATCATGGCTAATGAGGGACTTGAGAATCCCCTGACGGGCATAGATCTCGTCTACCGATGAAGGCCTGTCGGTCATCCACTGCAGCAGCACGTCCCGGGCGAACTCGTTGTATACGTGATCGAACAACGGGACGATCTCATTATTAAAATGAAGGTCGTGAATGGTTAGCATGATCACTAAAGTAACGCGAGGGGGTAAAAATGTTGCTTAAATGCCCCGGTTTTGGGAAAATTTTGGGAAAAATTGGCGGGGTTTTCAAGGTAAGGTCGGGGGTGGGGAGATCCGGAGGCGGACAGGGGGTTGGAATGGCTTTTGTAACCGAATAAGCAATGAAACTAAGAAATATGGATAAGATGATCTGGGGTAGGATTGTAGCGGTTCTTGGAATTATCAGCCTTGTTACGGCGTTTGTGGTGGTGAACACGGGAGATGTAGCAAGGCATGTTGAAGGAGTTTTTGTCGCCGGGGTTTTGGGGACGATAGCGTTTTTCACCGGTATCTGGATGATACCGAACAAAAGCAGGCTATGAAATATATTACAGCGGGGATATCTTCCGAATCTTCTTGTTGGCGGCATCGGCGACGAAAATATTGCCAGCGTTATCGACCGCAAGGCCAAGCGGTGTATTAAAGGTCGCGATGGCCGAGTTGCCATCCTGGTCGCCTGCCGCGCCGGTCCCGGCGAGGGTTGTTACGACACCCGCCTGGGTGATCATCCTGATCTGGTTGTTCGTCGCATCATCGGCATAGATGTTGCCCGCCGCATCGGTCCTCAATTCAGAGATGTAGCTAAAGGCGGCTGACACTCCCATTCCGTTGGCATCGCCTGACCCGCCCGACCCCGCGAGGAAAGTCTCGTTCCCGCTGCTGTCCACTTTGATCACATTGAACTTGTCGGATTCATATAAATTAAACTGATCGTCCACCCCGATCGTCCAGCAGGTCATTGAAGGTGAGAAATAATTGGTCAATGTGGTAACGACCCCGGCAGGGGTTATTTTTCGGAACGCGCGCACATCGCCTACATAGATATTCCCGGCGGGATCGATAGCCAAGGTGATGCAAGCATTGAACGAAGCGGAGGTGCCGGTCCCGTCGACAACGGCCTCCTGGCCGGAACCGGCGAAAACAGAAACCTGGCCCGAAGGGGTGATCTTAAAGATCTGAAAATTTGTAGCGGCTACGTAAACATTCCCCGCGGTGTCGACGACCAGATCATTAAGAATGAAACTGAAGTTTGCCAACGAACTGACGATGCCTGCGGGAGTGATCTTCCTGACAGCGTATTCGTCTGCTACATAAATATTGCCTGCACCGTCGACCGCGACCCCGTTGGGACCTTCGAAAGTGGCGATGGAGGTATCGCCATTGGTGGAACCGGGGTTGCCGGTACCTGCCACGGTGGAGACGAAATATTTCCCGGGGTTGTACGTCGTCGTAAAGTTCAGGGTGTTGCCATAATACGTGCTCGTGTCCGTGCCGGCGTAAGCGCGGACATAATAGTTCGTGTTGGCCATGAGACCTGTCATCGTAGCCATGAACGATCCGATGCCGCTGCCGGCGGTTTCCGTCCAGTGGTTGGGAAAACTGGGGCTCGTATCCCATTGGATGCCTCTGGTCGTGATGGTCAGGTCGCCGTCGGTCGTGAAACTGCCGCCGGAGACAGCGCTGCTTGGGGTGATCTGCGTGACTGCTGTCGTTGCAATAACGGGGATCGCTACGGAACCGCCGCTTGCGTTTGAGGGAGGTTTGTTGTGGTCCTTATGGCAGGAAAAGACAAGGGTCAGGAGGACAGGCAACAGAACAAGGTATCCGCGTTTCATATTCTCTCACATAGTTGTTCACAAAGGTAAGGGTTTCGTCAGAGTGGGGATATTTCCCGGATCACATTGTTGCCCAAGTCGCAGACGATGATGTTGCCGGCGTTGTCGGGGGTAAGACCGATGGGGCTATTGAATGTGGCTATCGCACCATTGCCGTTCCGGTTGCCGTATGCGCCGTTGCCGGCGATGGTGGTTACGACCCCGGAGGGGGTGATCATTCTCACGCTATTATTGCCGGGATCGGTCGCATAGATGTTCCCCGCGGTGTCGGTCCGCATTTCGTCGATATTTGAAAAAGAAGCGGCCGAACCTGTTCCGTCTGACCGGCCTGGCTGGGCCCCTCCCGCGAAAAGGGTTTCGTTCCCGAGGCTATCGATCCTAATAATGCTGATACCATTTGTCTCGTATATATTGTTGCGTTTGTCAACCGTTATGGCGAGACACATATTGGTGGTGCCGAAGTAGCTGGTCAGGGTGGTGACTACCCCGGCGGGGGTGATCTTCCGAAAAGCGGTGCCGTCGCCGACATACAGGTTGCCGGCAGGATCGATGGACAAGGTGAACGCCGAGTTGAAAGAAGCTGCGGTGCCTGTTCCGTCCGCACTACCCCTGATACCGTTTCCGGCAAAAACAGAGACCTGGCCACCGGGCGTGATCTTCAAAATTCTAAGGCTCGCTTCAGCCACATATAGATTTCCCTGGTTATCGGCGACGACGTCGAATGGCGCGCCGTCGGTCGTTGCAAAAGTACCGATTCCGCCGCCGAAGGAAATGACGCGGATAGCGTTGTTCTTGTTGTCGGCGATATAAATATTTCCAGCAGGGTCGACGGCGGCGCCATCGGGGTTCGAGAATTGGGCCCGGGTTGACGGTTCGTTGTTAAGCCCTGCGATGCCGCTGCCGGCCAGCGTGGTAACAGTATAATTTGAAGGGGTGTAGGTGGTGGTAAAGGAGACCGTATTCCCGTGGGACGATTGGTTAAGGGTGGTAGATGCTTGAGCGCGAATATAATATTGGGTACCGGCAAATAGATTTGTCAGGTTAACCCTGAAAGGTTGGGGGCCGCTTGTGGAGGAAAAATAGGGAGTAGGGTCGGAAAAAATGGAAAAATTGCTGTCGGTAGCCAGCTCGACACCAAGGGAAGTGAAGGGGACTACAACCGGATTGTCATAAGAAACGCCGGCGGTCGCAGAGGTATCGGTGATATTAGTCGCTGCTTCTGTGATAAGCCTGGGGCTGAATAGCCCGGTGGAATTGAGATCCTTATGGCAGGAAATGATCAGACAGTGGAGACCCAGAAAAAGAACAAAGTACCCCCTTTTCATATCATCGGAATGGTTGATACCAAAGATACGAGCGGGATCGCTAAAACGTTGGGGTTGCGCTCACTCGCTTCGCAAACTTTCCACGGGGTTGGCGAGTGCAGCTTTGATGGCCTGATAGCTGACGGTGGCCAGGGCGATGAGCAGTGCGCCTGCGGCGGCGAGGACGAAGATGTCCCAGGTGATCCGGATCCGATAGTCATAAGCACTTAGCCAATTGTCCATGATGAGCCAGGCCACGGGGATGGCGACGACGATGGATAGGACGATGAGTCGGGTAAAGTCGCGGGAGAGCAAAAGGCTGATGTTGGTAACGGAAGCGCCCAGAACTTTGCGAATGCCGATCTCTTTTACGCGGGCATGGGCGGTATAGGCGGCCAGGCCAAAGAGGCCAAGGCAGGAGATGAAGATCACAAGGCCGGCGAAAAGTAAGGATATCCGGTCGAGGAATTGCTCGAAACGAAATTTGGTGGCGTAGTCTTCTTCGACAAAGGAATATTCGAAAGGATATAGGGGATCAAATTTTCTAAAGATCTTTTCGGTTGTCGCGAGATCCTGGTCAAGGGGTCGCAGGCCGTTCAGGCGGATCAGCATGGCTCCCATAGAGGATCTCGGGCCTTCGATGATCATGGGTCGGATCGATTTATAAGGCGATTCCTGGACATAGTTCTTTATTACCCCAACGACATGGTAGGTAACCTGGTTCTCGGTGATCTGCTGGCCGATCGGGTCTTTGAATTTCATGAGGGCCATCGCCGATTCGTTGATCAGGCAAGCCGTGGTGTCGGTGGGATAGTGAACCGGGTCGATGTCCCGGCCCCGGATGAGCTCCATGCCGGCCGTCCGTACGAGATTGCCGTCTTCAGCATAGCGGTTGACCTGGATCGTGAGGGAGGGGTCATAGCCGGAGTACTGCGGGTCAAGGATAGAGCTCCAGTTGTCGGTCAGCGGGGAAAAGACCTTGGTCATGGAAGTGACGGCGGCGGATGCGAGCAATTCGTTCCGGATCTCGTCCGCCGCTTTGCGTTGGTGGTCGCTAAGAAAGAAAACATTGATCAGGTGATCGCGGTTGTAGCCGGTCTGCCGCGTGCGGGCATAATCGATCTGGCGGCTAATGATGAGCGTGGAAATCACGAGGATGATGGCGGTGGTGAATTGAAAGACGACCAGCGCCTTTCGAGCGCTTACCGCTGAGACCAGGTTGTCTATGCGGCCTTTAAGCACGGAGACCGGTTTAAACGAAGAGAGGACAAAGGCGGGGTAGCTGCCGGCAAGAATACCGGTGATGACGATGAATCCGATGAATGCCAGCCAAAAACGGAGGTCGGTGTAGTCCAGGTGCAAGGGAGTTTGGACAAAGCGGTCAAAGGCCGGCAGTGCAAGCTGTATGAAGATCAGGGCGACTACCCCCGCGAGAGCAGTGATCAGCAAGGACTCGCCAAGGAATTGCATGAGCAGGCTTGTTCGCAGCGCACCCGTCACTTTGCGGATCCCGACCTCTTTTGCCCGGTGCTGGCTGTAAGCGGTGGACAGGTTCATGAAGTTAATGCAGGCGATCAGGATTATAAAGATTGCAATCAGCGTGAAAGCCCGGGTAATGATAATTAATCCGCCGGATTCCCGGCCATTGACGAATTGCCCGTGCAGCGCCAGACGGCTGACGGGGTAAAGGAATTCGGCTGTCTTTGCCTTACCGCCTGACCGGGTGGGAATGAGCGCTTCGAACTTATTGTTAAACGCTTCGATGTTGGTGTTGGGGCGGACCAGGACAAAGGTCGGAACGCCGATATCGGTCCAGTCGCTGTCAATTGCTGCCGGTTGCGCATAAGAGCAATAATAGTCGCAGTCCCTGAACATCGTGTTGGCAGGGGGGTCGTTGAGAATACCGGTGATCTTGAAAAGGTCATGTGCGCCCATCCGGACCGTCCGGCCCATCACGTCATCGGTGTGAAATAATCGTCGTGCCAGCTGCCGGGTAATGACCATGGACTGGGGATCGTTGAGGGCCGTTTTTGGATCGCCTGCAACGAAGGGCAAATCGAACATCATGAGAAAGTCGGGGTCGACGACGTTGCCGTTTGAAAGGATACCGGGTGTAGTAGAATCGGGCGACAGCAGGTTGCGGCTCCCCCAGTTGATCCGTGAGGCGCCTTCGATCTCGGGATAGTCTTTTACCAGTTCGGGCGCCATGATCTCGGGCGTATGATCGAGCGTTCGGATGGTGCCGTCGACCTTATCATTGGAAAATACTTCATACAGGCGATCGAGCCTGCTATGAAACTGGTCAATCCCGGCGACATATTGGACCCAAAGCAGGATGAGGGTGGCACTGGCCATGCCGACGGCGAGGCCGAGAATGTTGATGATGGAGAATGCGCGGTTGCGGATGAGGTTCCGCCAGGCGATGGTGAAGTAGTTTTTGAACATTTGCGGGATGGTTATGGTTTCTCAGCCAATGGGTGCCAGCGTAGTGAATGTACGGCGACGCACGCAAATAAAATTTGCGGGATTGGAAATTTGAGTCTATGTTTGTAGTGTACTAGCTTACTAATACACTAATATGGTCACTATCGAGCGCCTCCATTTCCGCTATAAGAAGAGCAGGCCGGTCTTCCGGGACTTAAGCCTGCGGCTGGATGCGGGGCATGTCTACGGGCTGCTGGGGAAGAATGGGGCGGGCAAATCAACGCTGCTGAAGATCATCGCGGGGCTGGCGTTTCCGGCCGCCGGAACCTGCATGGTCAACGGGATGGTTACGGCGAGGCGATCGGTCGCGCTGCTGGAGGATCTATTCATCCTGCCGGAAGAGGTCTATGCGCCGCAGCTGACGCCGGGACAATTTCTCCGAAACACGGCGGCTTTTTATCCGCGGTTCAGCATTACGGATTTCTACGCGAATCTCAAGACCCTGGATGTCGATCCGGAGGCCGTGATGAACAGCATGTCGTTTGGCCAGCAAAAGAAATTCATGATCGCGTTCGGGCTCGCGACCAATACCTCCCTGCTGCTGCTCGACGAACCCACCAATGGATTGGATATCCCTTCAAAGGTGCAGTTCCGGAAGCTGATCGCCTCCGGCCTCAATGAAGACCGCTGTGTCATCATTTCCACCCACCAGGTGCGTGATCTCGACAGCCTGATCGACACGATACTGGTATTGGACGATCACCGGATCGTCGTCAACTATTCGGTAGATGAACTGACGGAGAAATTACTTTTTGGGGTGGTTGACGATACCAGGGGCATGAAAGTATTGTATGCGGAAGAAAGCATGAGGGGGAAGCATGTGATCCTGGAGAATGTTGCCGGCAAGTATAGTAAGATGGATCTGGAGCTGTTCTTCAATGGCATCACTACAGGGGGCAGCGATCTTGTTCAAATTTTACAAAAAGGAGGTGGTCATGAATGAGCTATTCAGCTTCAGGCGGTTTGCCCGGCTTTTCGTCAAGCATACGATGGAACATTACCGGATCTACCTCATGTCTGTTGGTGTCCTGGCCGGCGTCCTCATCCTATGCGGGTTTTTCCTTTTTCTTGTGGCGCCGGATGCAAATGATGTGGGCTTTCAGACGGGAAGCTATGCGATAATGATGTTCGTTGCCGGTGGCATTTTTGCCAGTACGGTATTCACCGATTATGGTGACAAAGATAAGGCGATCCCGGCGCTGACCCTCCCTGCAACGACATTTGAGAAATTCCTGGTTGGCTGGCTGTATTCCTATCCCATCTTCCTGGTGGTCTATACCGGAGTATTTTACCTTGCGGTCCTGGGGTTGGTCAGCTTGCGGCACTGGACCGCCGGGCAGCAATATTCCTTCTTCAGCGTCGGCCAGGTAGAGCTGCGGATCTTCTGGGTCCTGTTCACTGAAGTCCATTCGATCGCTCTTTTCGGCGCTATTTTTTTCAGGAAGCTGCAGTTCATCAAGACGGGATTCAGCTTTTTCGTCAGTCTTATCGTCGTGCTGCTTGGCAACAGCCTCTTCCTGAAGATCATCTCGGGGGCCCAGGCGGAAAAGCTGTCCTTTCCATTCACCAATTTCAATTTCTATAAAGGCAACAGGTATTATTCGATCGGCATCGGTCATGACGTCTCGGTGTATATCTTATGGCTGATGATCGCGGTCGCGGTGCTGGGCTGGATTGCGACATATTACCGGTTAAAGGAAAAGCAGATTTGACCATGGAATTCAAGGATAACGAAGCTATATATCTGCAGATCGCGGGGCTGGTTTGCGAAAATATCCTCACCGGGAAGTGGACGGCGGGGGAGAAAATCCTGTCCGTCCGGGATCTCGCGGTGGAACTGGAAGTGAACCCGAATACAGTGATGAGATCGTATGAGCTCCTCCAGGAATTGAAGATCGTTTATAACAAACGTGGGCAGGGGCTGTTCGTATCAGAAGACGGGTTACCACGGGTCATTGCATTCCGGAAGGAGGTCGTAATGCGGGAGTATCTGCCTGAATTCTTCAAAAATATTTATTTGCTCGGCATCCCGATGGCGGAGGTCCAGAAACAATATGAGGCGTATATCGCGCGTCAGCCCCGCTTAAAACAACAAGATCATGAAGACAAGCATTAAAATATTCCTGGGCTCGATGGCGCTCCTGGGCGCAGCGGTGGTGATCTATGATCTCCAGCTGGACGCCGTTTACCGGAAAGGGGACTATACGAAGCCATTTTATAATTATGCAAAAATGAATTTTACCGGGTTTGACCGAATCGATATGAATTCGTCGACGGCATTCAATATTCTGTTGGTACCGGGTGAGTATAAGGTACTGGTTAATCCAACTGTTCTTGATTACCTCGATATTCACCAGGAGGGAACCACGCTGGTCGTCAATGCCCATTTCCCGGATCATTTCCGCGATGCGTTTGGCGACTACTCTTTATATGTCTGTTGTCCTACGTTAAAAGCGTTCAAGGCAGACGCCAGATACAGCGTCGGAAAGTCGCTGATAACGGATAGCACGGTCAGGTTTCCGTGGTACCAACCTATGGTCATCTCGGGCTTTAACCTGGACAGTCTTGGCATTGCGGCGAAAAATGGAACGAAACTGACGCTGAAAAATGATACGATAAGAAAACTGACGGCAAACCTGGACCGGGGCGCGGACCTCACGCTCGAAATGGGCAACCAGTTCGGCGGGGGTGATCTGGAGATCATGAACGGAGCCCGGCTTTCGGTCAAGACGCGGGGGATGCAAAATCTCAACTATCATCTGGCTGACAGCGCGGAGTTCAATATCAATGGCGCCGCGGCTAAACAGCTTTTAAAAAATAACCAACCATGAAACTTGTTATTGACTCGCTCTCCAAAACCTATGCCAACGGGGTCCATGCCTTGAAAGATGTGACGTTGACGTTGAATAACGGGATGTTCGGACTGCTTGGTCCAAACGGGGCGGGCAAGTCCTCCCTGATGCGAACCATTGCCACATTGCAGGAGGCGGATAAGGGCACCGTTTTTCTGGATGACCTGGATGTCCTGCACAGAAAGACACAAGTCCGGCAACTGCTGGGCTATCTGCCGCAGGAGTTCGGCGTTTACCCGAAAGTCTCGGCGGAGCGGATGCTGGATCACATCGCGAAGCTAAAAGGAGTGGAACATGCTGGCGAACGGCATGATGTCGTTCAGTCGCTGCTGGAAAAGGTCAACCTTTTTAAGGACCGGCGGAAACATCTGGGGACCTATTCGGGGGGTATGAAGCAGCGATTCGGGATCGCGCAGGCGTTGATCGGCGATCCGAAGCTGATCATCGTGGACGAGCCGACGGCGGGTCTCGATCCGGCAGAACGGAACCGGTTCTATAATCTCCTGAGCCAATTGGGAGAGAACACGATCGTGATCCTGTCAACGCATATCGTGGAGGATGTGAGCACGCTCTGTTCAAGTTTTGCGATCATCTGCAAGGGGGAAGTGCTATATGCGGGTGATCCGGAGGTTGCGGTGCGGGAGCTGGACGGAGCGATCTATTCAAAATCGATCGACCAGTCAGAGATCAAGTATTACCGGGAGGTCTACCACGTCATTTCCACTCAATTGAAAGGTGGGAAGCTGCATATCCGGGTGCTGTCGAGGGATGCGGAGCCGCAGGATGGTTTTGGGCCTGCTGTTCCGAACCTGGAGGATGTCTATTTCAGTGCTATTTCCAGTCGGGTTGATGTAAATACCTTATAACCATGTTCACCGAAATCTTTCGCTTCGAGATCGGGAGCCGTCTCCGCCGGCCTGCTGTCTATCTATATTTCCTGGCGGTCCTGGTCTTCACTTTCCTTTCGTTCTCTACGGGATCGTTGCCCTTGGGTGAGAAGGAGCATATCAACTCGCCATACCTCATCAGCTTCTGGTGCTGCGCCATGTCGTTTATGATGACTATGGTCAGCTCTTCCGTCATGGGGACGGCGCTTTTCCGTGATATCGAATACCAGACAAAGGACTACTATCTCACCTATCCCATCACCAGGTGGGGATATTTCTGGGGTCGGTTTGCCGGTTCCTTTGCCATTATGATCGGTATTGCACTGGCGATACCGCTGGGCATCTGGATGGGCACGGAACTAGGTCCGGGGATCGGGAAAGCAGCGGCGGCGCAGTATGGGCCAAACCGACCGATGTTTTACCTGTATCCGTTCCTGACATTGGCGCTGCCAAATATCTTCTTTACGTCGGCGCTTTTCTTTGGCCTGGTGGCAGTGATCCGAAATGTCCGGATCATCTATTTCGGCGGCCTGATGCTCTTCCTTTTCTATTTTATCGCGTTATTCTTCCTCAATCACACGAATAATACGACGGTGATTGGGGTCGCCGATCCGTTTGCGTTGAATTGGGTACGGATGCAGATGATGAATTCGAGCTATGTGCAACAAAACTCCAACCTGATCACGGTCTCCGGCCCGCTGTTGATCAACCGGCTGCTTTGGCCGGGGCTCGGCCTGGCCATCGTACTCGTGACCTACTTTCGATTCAATTTCGAAACCTTTTTTGCGGGTCGCCGGGATAAAGCCGCTGCGGACGACCTGAGCGCGCGGTCGAATGTCGTCTTGAAAACGCCGGCGCTGAATTTCACGGGCCGGTATAATTGGCAGACCTTGGTAGGATTGGTCCGACTGGAACTGCTCAATATCATCCGGGACAATTACTTCTGGGTGATCATCGGGTTGGGGAGCTTCTTCCTGGGGTTTGTATTCTGGATGGGGAATCGACCATATGACGTTCCCGAGTGGCCCCGGACGGTGATGCTGCTGTCGATCTTCGACGACGTCTTCCCGTTCTTTATCTTCTTTATTATCATGTTCTATACCGGCGAGACCTTGCACCGGGACAAACTGACGCGGTATGCCTTTATAAACGACTCGCTTCCGCCACCCAACTGGGTATTGAACGGGTCGAAGCTGATAACGCTGCTGCTGATCAGCGTGGGGTTAGCCCTACTGCCAGTGGTAGTCGGTGTCGTAGTACAGCTGGGGAAAGGGTATACCCATTTAAACTGGAGCGCGTGGCTGACGGTCGAGTTCATCATCCTGCTACCGAAATTCCTGGAAGGAGCAGTGCTTTGTTACGTGATCCAGGTGATCTTCAATAACAAGTTTGCGGGTTTTGCGATTGTCGTTCCGTTGTGGATCGGTTTGTTCTTCCTGGATTCCACGGGAACGTTCAATTACCACCTCTTGCTCTATTCCTACACGCCGAATACCGGGATATCGGATATGGATGGGATAGGTCACATGATCGGTCCGATAAGCTGGTTCAATCTGTATTGGGCACTCGGCGCGGGTCTGTTGGTCATCGTCGCAGGTTTGTGGTATCACCGGGGCGTCAGCACATCGCTAAAGGAGCGGTGGCAGCTGATCCCGGAGCGGTTCGGGCGCGTTACCAAAGGGTTTTCAGGCGTCTTGTTGTTGCTTTTCCTGGCCGTCGGGAGCTATCTCTATTACAATGTCAGTTACCTGAATGAATGGTTGACGAAGGATGAGGAACAGGACCGGGCGATCATTTATGAAAAGGCGTTGAAAAAGTATCAGGCGCTGCCGCTACCCAAGATGACGCGGCTTGTGGAGACGGTCGACCTTTATCCTGAAGAGAAGAAAGAGTTCGTTCAGGCCAAGGTGACGATCGTCAACCGGAACAACCAACCGATCACGGAGATGCTGCTGGATGGGGACAACCTGACGGATTATACCATTACCGAGAATGGGCGGCCGCTGCCGGTTAGTTATCCGTTAATGTATCCGCGGGGTAAATTCAGCTGGTTCCGGCCAAAGCTGGATACGGCGCCGTTCCGGTTGTACCGGTTTCCGCGGCCGCTGGCCCCGGGCGATTCGGCACAGCTGTCGATCCGGACAAGTCTACTTCAAAAGGGATTTCCGAATGGGTTATATGATGACAGGCTGTTGAACAACGGGACGATTTTTACCGGCGGGCTGCCCGGGCTCGGCTACGATGATGACGATGAGGAAAGCAGCCCTTATGTCCGGAAAAAAGCAGGACTGGCTCCCAAGGTGGAGGAGGAGATCGCACAGACCGACCCGGCAGGTGTCAACACCCTAAGGGCCGGCGCAGCCAATGATCTGTTCCAGGTGGACGTCACCGTGAGTACTCCGGCGGATCAGACGGCGGTGGGACAAGGGGATCTCGTAGGTCAATGGAAGACCAACGGGCGGAACTATTCCCATTATGTGCTGGATCAACCGGGTATGTACGCGCCTTTCGCCGTCCTCGCGGCACCGTATGCCTTTAAGCGCGACAGCGTGATGTTGGAGCACCCCGTATATATGGACATCTACTATCAGCCGGGGCACGGCGGCAATCTGGACCGGTATATGAGCGCCTATCGGGAGGGATTGATGTATTATTCGAATGCGTACGGCAGCTATCCGTTCCGGAATATCCGCCTGGTGGAGGCATCGGGGTACGGACCGTGGGAAGCGTCGATGGCCACGCTGGATATCTTCAGCGAGCCCCACGGCTGGAATGCCCATTTTACCGATCCGGACCAATTTGATTATTTGTACTCGCAGACGATCCGGAACCTGGCGCAGCAATGGTGGCGATTCCAGGTGGCGCCGAACAATACGGTCGGATCGTTGGTCATCCCGGAGGGGCTGGCCGATTACGATGCCAATGTCATGATTGAAAAGAAATATGGAATAGCGAATATGCGGAGCACGCTGCTGGACCGGGTTTTTGCCTACGGGATCATCCGCCGGAGGATGACGGATGAGGAGCATCCGGTGCTCACGGCGGATCGATGGTTCGAATGGAGCGGCAAAGCGGGGCTCGTGTTGTACGGGTTACGTAACCTGATCGGCGAAGACAGCATGAATACGGCCTTGCGTGAGTTCCGCGATACGTATGGCTTCCGGCGTCACGGACCGTTTGCGGGGTCCAATGACCTTTACGCGGTGCTCAAGCGGCACGTACCGGATTCGTTGCAATATTATCTGACCGATACCTGGGAGAAGGTGACCCTGTATGACAACAAGGTGCTTTCGGTGAAAGTGGCTAAGACCGGGCAGCCCGACGAATACCGGGTGACGATGCGGGTTCGGATCGACAAGGTCTGGAGTGACGGAAAGCGAAACGAAACCCCGGCGCTCGGGATGAACGACTTCATCGATATCGGTGTGCTGGGGGAAGATGTGCGCGACTCCAGCGGGCGAACGGGAAAGCAGTTCCTTTACCGGAAAAAGTATCGGCTTACACGAGGCGAGCATGAGATTATCGTTGTCGTGAAGGGCGAACCGAAGGCCGCGGGTGTCGACCCGCTGGGGTTGCTGATCGACCGGAACAATAATGACAATATAAAAAAGATCGAGTGAGTTACTGCCATCCCCCGCCAAGAGCCCGGTACAAATTGACGACAGCTTGTAGTTGTTGCAATCGATCGCCGATATTATTAAGCTGTGCCGACAAAAGCGATTGTTCGGAGGTCAGCACATCCGTATAGTTTGTCGCGGAACTATAACGCAATAGCTCTTTTGTAAAATCGACCGCCTTTTCGAGGTTTTTTATTTGGTCCTGGCGGATGGATTGCTTTTCAAGCGCCGTCTGATAGCTATACAAACTGTTGGAAGTCTCCATACCGGCAGTTAGTAGTGTCTTCTGATATGTAAAAAAAGCCTCTTTTTGCTGCGCCTGCGCCACCCGCAGCCTGGTCTTGTTGAGACGCTTGTTAAAGATGGGCTGCGTAAGACCGGCGACGACATTATAGAAGATTGAATTCAGAAAGAAGTCCTTGATCGTCAAATTGGAATACCCGCCTTGTGCCGTGATCGTGAGCTGGGGATAAAAATAGGTTTTGGCCACATTCACATTTTCAAAGGCGGCCCTGAAGGCAAATTCGGCTTCCTGCACGTCCGGTCGGTTCTTCATCAATCCCGACGGTACGCCGGTTTGAAGATTGGGATAAGGCGTCTGTTCCGCCAGCGTGGCTCTTCGGATCTCACCCGGTGTCCGCCCTAAGAGAAGACAAAGCGCATTCTCCGCTTCGCGGATATTCTGCCGCAGGTCGGGGACAAGCAATTCCGCCGAAGCCCGGTTGGCTTCGCTTTGGACAACTTCGGCGCCGTTTGCCAGGCCGCTTTCCTTCAATGCCTTTAGGGTAGTGACATCATTCTGCCGGTTGCTGATCGTCTGAAGCGTGATCTTGAGCTGTTCGTCATAGGAAAGCAGCAGGTAATAATAATTGGCGATATCTGCGATCAGTTGGGTCCGGATCGCCCTTCTGGCGGCGTCGGTTTGGAGGTAGGTGGCGAAAACACTCCTTTTGGCGCTTGTCAGCTTCCCCCAGATATCCGCCTCCCAGGTTGACGTGAGGCTAATCTGATACAGCGTGGTCGTCAACGGATAGGCGCCGATATAGGCCGAAGGAATATCCTGTGCAGCCGCCGACTGTCTGGATGGGTTGACATTCGCGTTCGCGCTCAGGTCCGGCAATAGTGCTGCCCGGCTTTGCTGAAAATTTTCCCGGGATTCGTTCATGCGTTGGATGGCCACTTTGAGGTCGGGATTTTCCCGCAGTCCTTCTTCGATCAATCCCTGCAGGACGGTATCGGCAAACAAGGACGTATAGGGAAGGGATGCGATTGTGGCGGTGTCGCCGGATGCGATTGTGGCGGTGTCGCCGGATGCGATTGCCCCGGAGGTGGTGTCGCGTGACGTCGAATCTCGAAATAGGTAGCCCTGGACCGCCATTCCCGGCGTCTGATATTTCTGCGTCACGCAGGAAACGATGAGGAAAGTCGTTATTGTCGCAAGGAATAGTCTCATCAGCTAATTTGGGATTGGGGGACGGCTTGAGGGCCGGGTTTAGGACTGATCCGTTCCTGGAGCGACTGGAACAGGATGAAAAGGGCGGGGATAACAAATACTCCGAAAACCGTTCCGATCAACATCCCGCCAACCGCTCCGGTTCCGATCGACCGATTTCCTTCGGCGCCGGCCCCGCTCGATACCATCAATGGCATAATACCGAAGATGAATGCAAATGACGTCATCAGGATCGGCCGCAGCCGGGCCACCGCGCCGTCAACGGCTGCCTGAACGATACTTTCCCCGGCTCGTCTCCTGGTTACGGCGAACTCCACGATCAGGATGGCATTCTTGGCCAACAATCCGATCAGCATGATCAGGGTGATTTGCAGGTAGATATTGTTTTGTACCCCAAAGATATTTGCGAAAATAAAAGCACCTGCCAACCCGATCGACAAGGATAGGATTACCGCGAACGGCAAAATATAGCTCTCATATTGCGCGCTCAATAGGAAATAAACAAAGATGAGGCACAGTACGAAGATCAGCATCGTCTGGGATCCGCTCGACAGTTCTTCCCGGGTCAACCCCGAGAATTCGTATCCGTAGCCGACCGGAAGGGTTCGTGCAGCCGTTTCCTGGATGGCCTTGATGGCGTCGCCGGAGCTATAGCCAGGCTTCGGCGCTCCCGAAACGGCGATAGAAGTGAACAAATTGAACCGGTTGATAAACTCCGGCCCATAGACCCGCTTCAAGTTGACAAACTCGGTGATCGGCGCCATGGCACCCGTACCCAGCCCACCGGTGCCTGTACGTACAAAGATCTTATCCAGGCTCTGAACATCACCGCGGTAAGCGGCATCGGCCTGGATCATGACCCGGTATTGTTTCCCGAATTCGTTAAAATTGGAGGCGTAGATGCTGCCATAATATCCCTGAAGGGTGTTCAGCACCGTGGCCGGCGAAATGTTCGATTCCTTGCACTTCGCTACGTTGACCTCCACCTCATATTGTGGGAAGTTGGTATTGAAAAAACTGGTGGCGTATTGAATTTCCGGCCGTTGGTTGAGCGCCGCCAGGAATTTGTTGGTAACATCGGAGAAATGGACGATATCGCCGCCTGTTCGGTCCTGCACCTGGAATTCGAATCCGCTGGTAAAGCCAAAGCCTTCCAGTGTAGGAGGCGCCATAAAGAAGACGCGGGCCCCGCTTATCCCGGCCGTGGCGCCAAAAAGGTTATTGATCACCGCACCCACGGAATGCTGAGAGCCCTTGCGCTCATCCCAGGGTTTCAAATTCATAAAGAGGGATCCATAGGAGCCGCCGTTCCCGCCGCTCATTATGCCCGAGCCGGCGATCCGCACGACCGAATTCATTTCCGGCTGCTGTCGTGCGATGTCTACTACCTGATTCGCGATCGCCGTCGTGCGTTCGAGGGAAGAGGCGGGCGGCAGGCTTACATCGGCCATGATAAAACTTTGATCTTCATTCGGGACAAATCCTGCGGGTGTTACCTTTAGAAGGTAAGCGAACAGTCCGATAAAGATCAGCACGATGGTTGCAGCGATCCATCGTTTGCGGGACAGGAACTGAATGGCCCGTTTGTACTTCTTTGTCGTCGCGTCATAGGCGGCGTTGAAGGCCGAATAGAACCGTTGCACAAAACTCTTCCGCAGCTTATTTTCGCCATGCGGCTTTAACAGCAGCGCGCAGAGTGCCGGGCTAAGGGTCAGGGCGTTGAGGGCGGAGATGAGGATAGCCACCGCCAGCGTCAAGCCAAATTGCTTATAGAATACTCCTACGGACCCGGTGATAAAAGTAACCGGGATAAACACCGCAGCCATCACCAGCGTGATCGAAACGACCGCCCCGCTTATTTCGCTCATGGCTTCTATCGATGCCTGCCTGGCGGTGGGGACGTGCTGATCCAGTTTGGCGTGAACGGCTTCCACCACCACGATAGCGTCATCCACCACGATGCCGATCGCCAGGACCAATGCGAATAAGGTGAGCAGATTGATGGTGAACCCGAAGAGCTGGAGGAAGAAGAAAGTCCCCACGATCGCCACCGGCACGGCAATGGCCGGGATCAGCGTCGACCGCAGATCCTGGAGGAAAATGAAGACGACGATCGAGACGAGAATAAACGCTTCTATCAGCGTCTCTACCACCTTTCGAATGGAAACATCCAGGAATTGGTTGGCGGTAAAGATCATGTTACACGAAATGCCGGGCGGAAAACTTTTTGCGGAGGCCGCGATCGTTCTTTCGCATTCTTTGATCATCGCATGCGCGTTCGATCCCGAGGCCTGGAAAACCGCGCAGACGATGGAGGGGTGATTATCCGTTGTCATGGTGACGGAATAGTCGAGCGACCCCAGTTCGATCCGCGCCACATCTTTCAATCTTAAGAGCTGCCCCGTGGAGGTCGCCTTTACAATGATATTTTCATACTCTTCCGGTTTGACCAGACGGCCTTTGTACTTCAGGACATATTGGAAAGATTGGTTGCTGTTCTCGCCGATCTTCCCGGGTGCGGCTTCAATATTTTGTTCGGCAAGCGCCGTGTTGATGTCATCGGGGATCAATCCATAGGCGGCCATGGCGTCGGGCTTCAGCCAGATCCGCATGGAATAGTCCTGGGTCCCAAACGCCTGAACATTACCCACGCCATTCACGCGCTTTAGGAGCGGGAGAACGTTGATGTTGGCATAGTTCTGAAGAAAGGTGCCATCAAACGACTTGTTTGTGCTGTTGATCGAGAACACCATCACCATGCTGCTTTGCTGCTTGCTGGTGGTAACGCCCGACCGGCTAACCTCCGCGGGAAGCAAGGGCGAGGCGCGTGATACCCGGTTCTGGACGTTAACCGCATCGAGGTCGGGATTGGTGCCTTGTTTGAAATATACGGTGATCGAGGCGGAGCCGTCATTTCCGGCAGACGAGGTCATGTAGGTCATGTTCTCGACCCCATTGATCTGCTCTTCCAGCGGTACGATGACGCTGTTCAAAACGACGTCGGCATTCGCGCCGGGATAGGACGCCTGGACCTGGACGGTCGGCGGCGCAATCTCGGGATACTGCGTGATCGGCAGGGCGACAAGACCGAGAATGCCCAGGATCACGATGATAACCGAAATAACCGTGGAGAGAACAGGGCGCTCGATGAATATTTTGAGTGTCATGGGATGTCTTTATACACGGCGCTATCCGGCTGTAGCTTGGGTGCGATGGCGGTTCCATCTGGTATCGGCGTAGCGGCCTCAAACACGATCTTATCACCCGGTTTTAGTCCATCGGTCACCACAAAGTATTGACCCGCCGCGTCTGGCAGGGTGGTGATCTCAGTACTCGTCACTTTGTCCCCGTCCACCTTGTAAACAAAACGCTTTCCTTGCAGCTCGTAAGTTGCCCGCTGAGGGACGAGCAAGGCGTTCTTTAAAGTAACTGGGATCGCGATCACGGCGCTTCCACCGCTGTGGATCAATCCGACGGGATTTGGAAAGGTGGCCCTGAACGTCGCCGCGCCGGTTTCAGAACTGATCAAGCCGCTCATAGCTTCGACCCGCCCATTTTCCGGATATTCGGTCTTGTCGGACAGGATGAGCGCGACGGGCGGAAGCTGTTTTAGCTTCGCTTCCACCGTACTCCCTTTGTACCTGCGGGAAAAGTCGAGCAATTGTTTCTCATTCATGGAAAAATACGCATACACCTTTACGATATTGGAGATCATCGTGAGGGGCTGTGCCGTGGTGCTGCTCACGAGGCTGCCCAGTTTATAAGGGATCATACCCGCGACGCCATCGACCGGGCTGGTGACGGTCGTATAAGACAGATTTGTTCGGGCGTTGGCCAGGGTGGTTTGAGCCTGCAGCAAGACGGCTTCTTTAACTTTCAGCGTCTCCTGGTCCGACTTCAATTCGTATTCACTGATAATTCCCTTATCGACCAGGGGCCTGGTCTTTTCCACCTGCAATTTGGCTGTAGTGACGTCGGCCTCTGCGCTGTTGATGGCGGCGAGCGCGTTCCTGACGTCCTGCTCATATTGCGGTGCGTTGATCCTGAATAATAATTGGCCCTTTTTTACCGTCGCTCCTTCGTCGATATAGATGTGCTCGATATAGCCGTCAATCTTGGGCCGGATCTCGATGTTCTGTTGCCCTTGCAAGGTGGCGGGATACTCGGACCGGAGGGTGGTCGTAAAGGTCCTCATCATGAAGACCGGGTAAGGTTGCGCCGCCGGTACTCCCGCGGCCATCGGCTGACCGTCTCCGGTATTCCGGCAGCCGGGGGCGAAAAGAGCCAGCATGCCGGGGACGGCGCAAAAAAAGATAAAATACTGTCTGATAGCGAATAGTTTTTTTCCGTGGGTGCCAAAAATAGGAATCCCCGCGCTCTTGGTATCCTTGAGATACGATGAGCGGCAAAACTAGGGGATAAAGCCGCAGCCATTTATTCGGAGCGGAGGCTGGTGACGGGGTTGGCAAGAGCGGCCTTGATGGCCTGGAAACTGATGGTTAGCAGGGCGATGCCCATGGCGGCGGTTCCGGCCTCCACGAAGATCCACCAGGCGATATTGGTCCGGTAGGCATATTCCCGAAGCCAGTTGTCCATAAGGAGCCATGCGACCGGCGAGGCGATTACCAGCGCTATTCCTACCAGTTGGAGGAAGTCCTTCGATAACATACCGAAGATATTCAGCTCGCTTGCGCCGAGGACTTTGCGGATACCGATCTCCTTGGTCCGTTGCTCGGCGGTAAATAGGGCGAGGCCCAGAAGGCCGAGACAAGAGATAAAGACGGCGAGGACGGCGAAACTATCGGAGAGGCGGCCGATCATCTCTTCGTTGTTATAGAGGTGCCGATACTGCTCATCGCTGAATTGATACTCGAACGGGAATTTTGGCTCGAAGTCGCGGTGGACTTTCTCCATGCTGGCGACGGCCTCCCTGGTCTGCCCGGGCCGTGTCTTCACCATGATGAAACCCCAATCGATCCGTTCGTTCAGGTTGATCAGCAGCGGCTCGATGGGATCGTGAAGGGACTTGAAATGGAAATCTTGCACGACGCCGATGATCTTGTAATGTTGGTCGAAGATGCTGAGTGGACGGCCGATGGGGTCTTTGTAACCGATCATTTTGAGCGCGGTCTCATTGATGATATAGGCGTTGGTATCCGTGGGAAAGTCAGGAGAGAAATCGCGGCCCTGCAGTAATTTCAGATTCATCATCTTCAGCCAGCCGTAACCCACGGTGGTATGGATTACAACGGTCCGGGTACTGGGGTTTTTCCCTTCCCAGGTCATGTCATATGCGTGCGCTCCTGTTTGCTGGGGAGGCTGATCGGTTCGTGTCACCGCCTGAATGCCGCGCATGCCGGTGAGCTCGGCCTTGAACGCGGGATATTTTTGCCAAAGGTCGCCTTGCACCGGCGTATAGATGAGGTTGTCGCGATCGAATCCGAGGTTGACCGTCTGCAAATAATTCACCTGACGGGAGATGACCATCATACCGATAATCAGCAGGATGGAAAGTGTGAATTGGAAGGTCACAAGGCCTTTCCGGAGCCAGAACGCGGCGGGACTGAATTTCGGGGCTCCTTTCAGAACTTTCACCGGCCGGAGGCCGGACATAAAAAGGGCGGGATAGCTGCCGGCGGTAAGACCGGTGAGGAGGATGAGCGCCGCGATCACCAGCCAGAATGCGGGGTGTGTCAGGGGCAGGCTGATCTGTTTGCCGGTAATCGTGTTGAACAGCGGCAGAATACAGCTAACCAGGCAAAGCGAGAGCGTCGCCGCAAAAAAAACCATCAACAGGGCCTCCCCGATAAACTGGCCGATGAGTGCGATGCGGGCCGCGCCGATGGTCTTGCGGATCCCTACTTCCTTTGCCCGTTTAACCGATCTTGCGGTGCTGAGGTTCATAAAGTTGATACAGGCAATCAGGAGGATGAAGATGGCAACGATGGTGAATAGCCGCACATATTCGATGCGGCCGCCGGCCGGGTATCCGTTCCTGAACATCGACCGGAGGTACATCTCGTCGAACTTCTGCAAGCCAAGCTCGATATGGAACCCGGCGCCTTCGCGGGAGGTGGTCAGGTAGCTGTCCATAAAGTGCAGGACTTTTGCGTCGACTCTTGCGGGGTTAGCGCCGGGTTGAAGTTGGATATAGGTATGGGGAGTGCGATAGATCCAGTCCTTCAGCCAGCCAACGGTGTCGAGGTGGAACGGCCAGTTAACGACATAATCGAACCGGTCGGAGCTATTGGTTCCGGGGTCTTCAAAGACGGCCGCGATCCGGAATAATCTGGCGTTGTCGTATCGGATGGATTGGTTGATCGCCGCGGCGGGGCTGCCGAAGAAATTTATGGCCATTTTTCGGGAGATGGCGATCTTATCGGGGGCGTTGAGGGCACTCGTGGCTGTGCCTTCGAGAATCGGATAGGTGAACATCTTAAAGAAGTCGGAGTCGGCTGCCGCGCCATCCATCGCGATGATCTTGTCGCCCACCTGGAATGTTGCAGACTGGTTGGGGTCGAAGCCGCTGGAATATCGGATCTCGGGTAATCGGCGTTTGAGCTCGGCGGGCAGCGGCCCCGGGGTCGAATAGGCCCCTTCTACTTTGTTCTCTGAGAACACGCGCTCATATACGTCATAGAGATCGCCCTTGTTGGCGTGAAAAGCGTTCATGCTTCGCTCGTCGCGGACCCAAAGGATGATGAGGAGGCTGCAGGCGAGGCCAAGGGCCAGGCCAAGGATATTGATCAGCGAGAATGCTTTGTTGCGGGTGAGGCTTCGCCAGGCGGTTTTGAGAAGATTGCTCAGCATGGTGGTGGAGATTGTCGATTATACCACTAAAAAAATGCCAAAGGAATAATATTTTGTTGTTCAAGGGGTTGTTGGTTGGCGTCGGAGGTTGGGTGTACGGATTCGAAGCAACGGATGACCGGTTTGGCGGGGCGGCGGAGGTGTATTTACCGTTAATTAAAAGTTCGCAAAATGCGAACTTTTATTCCGACCGCAGGCTTTGGACGGGGTTGGCAAGGGCAGCGCGGAGGGCGTGGATGCTTACGGTTAGGATGGCAATGAAGATAGCGCCGGTTCCGGCAGCGGCGAAGATCCAGGGGCGGAGGGCGGTATGGTAGGGATAGTTGAGCAGCCAGCGGTGCATTGCCCAGGCGGAGAGGGGAATGGCGAGCCCGAGGGAGAGAAGGATCAGCCTTAAGAAGTCGACGGAGAGCAAGGTGATCAACTGGGTGACGGTTGCACCCAAAACTTTACGGATGCCGATCTCTTTTGTTCGTTGTTCGGCCATAAAGGAGGCAAGGCCGAAAAGGCCGAGACAGGAGATGAAGATGGCAAGGATGGCGAATACGGTCGCGATGCGGGCAACCTGTTGCTCCGCGGCAAATTTGAGCGCATAATCATCGGCGAGGAAGTGGGGCTCAAATGGGGATTGGGGGTCATATTTTCGAAAAACCGCGGCTACCCTGTTGAGGGCGGTGCTGGTGATCAGGGCGGGATTCAGGCGGATTGTGATATAGTTCACGTCCTGGTAGCTGATGGGGAAGATGGTGGCGGGTACCGGCTGATAGGGTGATCCCAGGACGATGTCCTTGACGACGCCGATGATGTGGCGGTCGCCGGCCCAGTAGTGGAGAGTCCGGCCAACGGGGTCTTTCCAACCGATGAGGCGGGCGGCGGATTCGTTGATGACAACGGCGTTGCTATCGGTTGCGAATTCGCGGGAAAAGTCGCGGCCAGCCACGATATTCCAGCCGATCGTCCGGCCAAAGTCGTGGGTTACTTCGATGCCCGTGAACGGAGGCCTCGAATCAGGGTCTTTCCCTTCCCAGTTGATGTCCCCGTTCGGCGGCTGTTCGGTTGCTTCGTTAGCAGATTGAGCCATGTCGATGACGGCTCCGGACTGGAGGAGGTCGTTGCGGAGGCTGTTATAATTGGTGCTGTAAATGTCGCTTGTGTTCATGCGGATGGCGATGAGACCGTCGCGGTCATAGCCGATGGGGCGGCCTTTTGCAAATTCAATCTGGCGGTAGACAATTGCGGTAGCAATGATGAGGCTGACCGAGACGGTGAATTGAAGGATAACGAGGGCTCTCCTTGCAATGGCAGCACCTGTGGCGGACCGGAAGTGGCCGTTGAGTACCTTGACGGGCTGGAAGCGGGAGAGGTAGAGGGCCGGATAGCTGCCGCTGATCAGGCCCGTGAAGAGGGTGAAGCTAATGGCGAGGAACCAGAACCAGGATCTCCCGTAGGGAATGCCCAGATGTTTGTCCGCGAGTTGGTTGAATAAAGGCAGGGAAAGTTGGGCGAGCACAATGGCGAACGTGAGGGCGATTATTGCGACGAGCAGGGATTCACCAAGGAACTGAGTGATCAGCTGGTGGCGGCGGGAACCGAGGGTTTTCCGGATCCCGACTTCGCGGGCGCGGTGTTCACTGCGGGCGGTCGAGAGGTTCATGAAGTTGATACACGCGAGAAGGAGCACGAAGATACCGATGAAGGTAAAGAGGTGGACGATGCGGATACGGCCGCTTTCGCTTTTACCGTCGTGGAATTCGCTGTAGAGATGCCATCGGTCCATGGGGTAAAGGCTGAGCTGATCTTTGGAGCCCTTTATGTGATCTCCCAGGATGTTATGGATGTGATTGTCTGCAGCGGCCTGGTCTTCTGAGTTATTGAGCTCGCCGAAGATCCAGAACCCGGTGGCGCCCCAGTCCTGCTGCGCGCCCTTAAACCAGGCCATTTCGTCGCCGGCTTTGTTCCAGGCCAGGAGGATATGAGTGCCCGCGAAGCTGGTGTTGGCGGGCAGGTCTTCATAGATACCCGCAACTTTGACGTTGATGCTGTTGTCGACGCGGATGGTGCCGCCTATGGGATCGGTCTGTTTGCCGAAGAGCGCGGCGGCGGTAGACCGGTCGATGAGGGTCGAGGAGGGTTCGGTGAGTGCGTCGCGGCTGCCGCGGATCATGTGGAGGGAGAGGATTGCGGGCCATTCCGGCTGGGCCCATTGGCCTTCGGCGACGAGCTTTGTCCCGCCAACCGACTTCGTCCCGCCAACCGATAAGGCGTGGGGGAAGTTGGGCCAGACAATCGCAAGGTGGCGGAAGAGATGACGATGACTGATGCGGAGTTCTTCGACGAGGGGAGGCGCCTGTAAGTCGGAGGTAACGAGACCGGCGTCGGAGGGTGTGGTACGCATAAGCTTCACTATCCGCGCGTGATCTGGGAAGTAATGGTCGAAGGAAAGTTCGTCAGCGATCCAGAGACCGATGAGCAGGGCGACGGTGAGGCCGGCGGTGAGGCCGCCGAGGTTGATCAGGGAGTATGAAATGCTTGCGCGCCATTGACGCCAGGCGATATGGAGGTTTCGTCTGAACATGAGTCGTTGGTCGCAATAATACGGAAATTGTTACACTCCCACTTCAACCTGGGCCTTGATGGCTTCGAGGATGGGGCCCCAGCCGCCACCATCGATGGAGTGTTTGTAGCGGTCGGCGCCTTCGCCGACGGTGTTATAGTCCCCCTGGGTTGCGGTGAGGGTGGTCGTCCCGTTCCGTTCAGTCAGATCGCAGGTAACGGTGAGGTAGTTCTCGGGCAGGTCGGGTATCTTGGGGTTGTTGGGGTCGATCACGGTATATTCGAGATATTTCCCCGGTTGGATCTTTTTGATGATGCCTTTCACGGCGACGATCTCGACACCATTGAAATTGCCTTTCCAGATAAGAGCGCTTCCTTCGTTCCAATCGGAAAGCGCTTCGCAGCCAAACATATACTTCTTGGTCTCTTGCGGGTTGGTGAGGGCGTTCCAGACTTTGGAGGCCGGGGCGTGGATGTCGATGCTGTTGCTGATGATCAATGGCTGGCTCATAAAGTGTTGCATTTAATTGATGCAAATTAGGTGATCGGGAGCTTAGGCGATTGCGTTTTACGGATTCTTTCTAACGCTTTGAGGAGTATGTCCAAAATGCTTTTTGAAGGCGTTGTTGAAGTGCTGAGGAGTGGAATACCCGAGGTCGAAGGCGATCTCTGCCGCTGTCTTTTGGGTATCGAGGAGGTGGCGGCGGGCGAGGTGGAGGCGTTGCGCGGTGAGATAGCCGAAGACGGTGGTGTTGAACGTCTCTTTGAACCCGCGTTTGAGTTTGTATTCGTTGAGGCCGATGGCGCGGGCGATCTCAGAGAGGCTCGGCGGGGAGTCGATGCGGGCATTGACGAGGTCCCGGGCGGCAAGGATTTTCTCCTTGTCGGTGTCTGACTTGATGAATGGGGTCTCTTTTTGGCTTATGCTGGCTCGTTCACAGGATTCGGCACAGCAGACAAGAAGCTCGATGCTTTTTGATAGCAGGAAAAGACGTTGGAGATCCCCGGTATAACGGTGGTGGATAATTTGGTCGATGACCTGGTGGATGGCGGGGTCGACGGCGCCCCAGTCGTCGGTGAGGATCACGGGCTCGCCGCTGATGATACGGTCAGAGAAGCGCTTGAGAACGTCGGTGGCATTTTGGGTGAACTTTAAAAAGGTCTCCCTGGGAAACTGAACCCCGAAGGTTTCCAGCTCGAGGGTACGGTTGTAGACGGTCATCTCGAAATCCTTCGAGTAGAGCAGGTTATGATGGCCGCCGATGAGGTCGAAGGTGGTGTCGAGCTGGCGATATCGAAAGCTGTAGTTCCCTCTGAGGCCGAGGTGGAGACGAACGACGTCGGTCGCGGTACCGGTGGCGGTGAATTCGGTGAGGGTGTGGAATTTGGAGATCGCGTGGCCCATGCGGATTCCGTCGAACTCCCAGGTGAGGGAGTCACGGGTGCCGGTGTCGGTCTCGAGATGATGGTATGCGGGCGCTTCCATAGATGCGATGCCGGTGAAAGATACCGATTTTTGGGGGGCCCGGACGCGAGATAATAATCTGGACTAAGGAATGGGAGGATTTTCCGACGCAAATTTAAGGAGGCGCATAAATCGCTCAGCCTGCTCCGGAGTGCGGATAATATCGTGGAGGGACGACTGGCCGGGCCTTCTTCGGTCACCGGGCCAAATCCAAGATTATAGACGCCGGACATCAATTCGTGGGGGTTCTTGCTAATCTCGATCTGAGTGATTCCTTTTCGCCTTCTTGCAATTCTGTTGTAATAAAGCAGGTTTTCAGGTCCGGCGAACTCTCGTCAAGATCGTAAGAAGTATCAAGATTTAGGATTACGGGTACTGCCATAGTAATAAGATTTGGAAGGTAAATTTATACTAAGGAATTATAATTTTTCCGAAAACTTGTCAATCCTCGGGGTTCAGTTTGGGGCGGGTTATTTGTGGCAGAGAATTACAAGTATTTGCCAACCGGCGGAATCTTTCGGACGAGCGCGGTGATGACCCAACTGAGTGCGAGGGAGCCGATGAAGGTCATAGCGAACTTCAGGACCGCGGGGAAGGAGACGGGGAGGAGGAGATATTGGATCCAGAGCACGAAGACATAATGGATGAGATAGATGCCATAGGCGTTGGCGGAGAGGGATTCCCAGATCAGGGGGGCTGTTGTTTTCCGGAAAATTCGGTGGAATCGTGAAAGGAAGGCCATGCAGCTGAGCGTGCAGGACAGACACCAGAAGGGGCGGTAGAGGAGGCGGGCCTGGATCTCGTTGAGGCGGTTATGGTCTTCGAGTCCCTGGATATGCAATCCGGCGATACCCAGAGCGCAGTATGCGAGGATACAGCCGATGACCCATAGCGTGCTGTATTTCATCAACGCGGATTTATCGGCCAGAAGGCCTTTCGCGGTGCCGGCGGCGCCGAGGAGCATCCCGATGACAAAATATCCGGCGTACAGGAGGATGCGGGAGAGCTGGAAAGCGAAGGGGCCGAATCCAATCCATGCGGAGGCGCCGAAGATCAGGACGAAAGGCAGGTATAGGATCAGGGTCAGGATGTAGGCCCGAAGGAAAAGACCCAGGGGACGGGGCGAATGATTCGCAAGGGATCCGGCCCAACGGCCGAGGGTCGCGCGCCAGCGGAGATAAAAGCCGCCGATGATGCCGTTGAAGACAAAAAGGATACCGATAAACCAGGCCGGACCGGCAGGCCAATGTTCGACTGCAACGTAATCAGCGAGAAAAGCATGCAGATCCCAGTTGTGATGCGCCAGGTTCCAGGAGGCCAGGTAGCCGAGCGGCATGATAAAGGCAACGGTGATCATGAGGGGGATGAACAACCGGCGGAAGCGGTCGCGGAGGAAGATGCGGGAACCTTTTCGGGCCAGCGAGGGAAGGACAAAGATGCCGCTGATCAGGAACATCAATGACATGAAGAAGACGTCATTGAAATCTTCGAAGACGTCGAGGCCGAAGGCGCGGGAATCATCGACGATCGGGTGAGTGGAAGCCATATAGGCTTGCGGGTTAAAATGGGCGAAGGTGGTATAGGCGAGCGAGGAATGGTGGGCGACTACGAGGATCGTAATGAATCCCCGCAGATAGCCGAGCCAATAGGTGCGGCCTGCGCGGGAAGGCGCAGCCGAGGAGATCGGGTTGGGAGCAGGAGGTTGGCTTGAGGCGTCCTGAGTGTTGAACATGCCTGAAGGTATTGAAAAAAGGTGGTCGAAGGATCGGGGTAGATGTTACCATAAAACGTGCAACAAACAGGCAAGAGTATGTACTTTAGATGAAAGCGATTTTAATGAAGAAACTCATCTATGTCCTTGCCGCGGTAAAATTCGTGCTGCCCTTTCTTCTGCAAAATGCTGTCTATGAACCTCATCGGGATGAGTTTCTCTATCTGGCGGAAGCCCGTCATCTGGCCTGGGGCTACCTGGAACTGCCGCCAGTACTTAGTGTGCTGTCTTTTGTGACCAATGCTTTCGGGGCCAGCCTTTTCTGGATAAAGTTCTGGCCCTCGCTGGGCGGCGCGCTGACTTATGTGCTGGTCGGCAGGATGATCCTGCTCCTCGGCGGAGGCCGGTTTGCGCTGTTGCTGGGCTTCCTGCCGTTTGTATTCGGGTACTTTTTGCACGTGCACTTTATGCTGCAGCCCAACTTCCTGGAGATGCTGGCCTGGACCTTGATGCTGTATGGGCTGATGCTGCACGTCCGGACGGGCCAGTACAAGGGTTTATATTTGGCTGGGGTGGGATTTGGACTGGGGATGATGAGTAAATACTCAGTGGGGTTTTTCGCCTGCAGCCTACTTCTGGGGCTGTTCTTAACACCGGAGCGGAAAGTCCTTCGGAACCGGCATTTTTATTTTTCCCTGCTGGCTGGTCTTTTGATATTTCTCCCCAACCTGATTTGGGAGGGGGTGCATGGCTGGCCTTTTGCCCGCCAGATGACAGAGTTAAGACAACAGCAATTGGACCAGGTGAGCCGACTGAATTTCCTGCTCGATCAGTTGTCGTACAATCTGCCGGGACTGCTGATCTGGACGGCGGGATTGTATTGGCTGTTTGCCAAACCGGAGGGTAAGCCCTACCGTTTTGCCGGGTGGGCAGTTCTATTCGTATTGATCTTCCTAACCGCGGCACGAGGCAAGAGCTATTACGCGATGAGTGCTTATCCCGTGCTGTTCGCCTTCGGAGCGGTATACCTGGAGCGGGTAACCGCAGCACCGCGTGGCTGGCAACGGGCACGGTGGGGGTTGGTAGCCTTTTCGGTTGCGCTGGGCTGCTACCTGGACATGATCGCGCTGCCCATGCTGCCCCCGGAACATTTGGCAGCCTTCTATCAACGAAATCCGTTTTTCCGGCGGCTTGGCTTCCTCCGGTGGGAGGACCAGAAGAACCATGCGCTGCCTCAGGATTTTGCGGATATGTTGGGATGGAAGGAACTGGCCGTAAAGACGGCGAAGGTCTATCACTCGCTGGACAGTATCGGCGCCAATGGCACTGTCCTTGATGCCGACAACTATGGGGAAGCCGGGGCGCTTGACTATTATGGCCCGGCTTACGGACTGCCACCGGCGATGGGTCATTCCGCTAATTACCTGCTTTGGACGCCGGTGGATTTTTATTCTCATAATGACTTCATCCTTACCACGGACGCTCGCGGCGAGATACACGACGATTTTATGAAGCTATTTGCCTATGCGGCAGTGGCGGACAGCATCAGCACTCCCTATGCGCGGGAGTTCGGCAGTTATATCCTTTTGATGAAGCAGCCGAAGGAGGAGGCCAGGAAAATATGGAAGGAGTATTATGAGGAGCTGAGAAGAAACTTCTCGATTTCGGGGAGGAGGTGATGGGTGCATCAGTCAGGCGATACCGGGGTTACGCCAGCGCACCAATCGCCACGCCAGGATAGCAGAGAGAAGCATACCGAACGCGAGGGCGATCGGGCCCCACATATTTTCGTTAGAGCGGATGGCGCCGATTAGGGCAATGAGATATATGGCGGTAGGCAGGAGGATCATGATGATCAGTCCGGCGGTGTTGAGGGGTATTCTGAACGGTCTTGGTCTATCCGGCTCGCGAACGCGCAGGATGAGCAGGGCAAGGAATTCGAGGAAGAGACCAGCACCGTATAAGATGATATCCATGACTACGAGATCGGAGAAGGTAAATAACACAAGGATGCTGACGACCGCGGAAGATACAAGAATAGAGACATAGGGTGTCGAAAAGCGGGGATGCAGTGAACAGAACCAGGGCGGCAACAGCTGATCGTCGGCCATGACTTGGGGTACGCGGGATACCGACAGAAGGACAGCGGAATAGAGACCCACCGCACTGGCCATTCCGCCGACAGCTACGAGAATGCCGAGCCACCGGCCGCCGACAAGGGTACCTAGAACAGGGAAGCCGCGGATCTCCGAATCGAGGGTCCTCGGGTCGATGCCGGACCACTGAACGGAGAGGGCGGTCAGGAGATAAATGCCGAGAATGAGAATAAAGGCAATGCCGATCGAAAGAACATAAGAGCGCACCGGACGTCGGACTTCCCCGGCGTATGTAGTAGCATTATCCCAACCCAGGAAATTCCACATCACGAAGTAGAGGCCCATCGAAACAGCGGGTAGTTGTACCCCTTTGAGCGATGGAGTTGGGATCGCATTCGCGTGACCGGTATAGAGCAGCCAGCCGAACAGGATCAGGAAGGGGGCTAATACGATAACCCCGAGCAGCACGGAGACCCTGCCAACCGGCACGATACCCAGAATATTAAGAAGGGCGGAAGACCAAATGATCGCGAGACAGATGATCAATCGGTAGTGGATGATCTCGGGGTAAAAGAAAGAGGTGTAGGTGACAAAGAGGACGGGATAGATCGCGAGATCGAGAAAGGTATAGAGCCAGGTCCACCAGCCTTCAAAGAAGGCCCAGCGGAGGCCAAGGGCGTGCTTGACCCATTGGTAATACCCCCCGGTCACAGGCATGAGGCTGTTGAGCTCGAGGACAGTGAGGATGGTGGGGATGTCCCATAAAAGGGGGGTGATGAGCAGCAGGAAAAGGGCGCCCTGGGTGCCTGTGCTCGAGAAGAGCTGCTCCAGTCCATAGGGGCCGCCGGATACGGTCAGGAAGATGACCGCAGCCAGATGAAGCGCTTTCAACTTGCCGGGTGATCGGGGTTTCCCGCCGGAGAATCGGGGTTTCCCGCCGGAGAATCGGGGTTTCCCTGCCGATGACGGATTGGCGCTCACCAGGACCTATTGAATTTGGCGGGATCGAAAATCCTGTCTGCCAGAGTGACGTTTGTCTTGATGTCGTTATAGATCTCGGTCTGGATCAATTTCCCGTTGATATAGAAGGTACACTTGGTTTCGCAGAATCCGCCTTCAAACGGCTGCCAGTCTTCGAAGCGGGAGTCCATCTGGTTGTCCGTCCTGAGCATTCGAACGAGGCAGAGGTTTTGCTGATCAATCCAGAGTTGGTTGGCGCCTTCCTTGCCGATGACATAGACCGGGTGGCCCTGCCAGTTGTCTTCGCGGGATGCGGTGAGGTCGAAGTGCAGGGAATCGTTGAGGATGTGGCAGGTCTGATCGAACGAATAGAAATACATGCCGCCGAGGAGGAAGATGAGGCCTTCGTTGTTATTTATAGTGGTGGATCGCAACTGGCCGTTGCGAAACCGGTAAGCGGAATCGCCGCGGAAGATGACCGCGTTACCGCTGTCCTGAACACCGAAGTCCATCCGAAAACGGTCGGGGAACCGAATGAATTCGTGCCAGGTTTGAGTAGTGCGCAGGGTATCGTTCCGGTATTGTTGGGTAGTTTGCGTGAAGGTGAAGGTGGTATACCATTTGCCGGAATATCGGTCATGCATTTTTTTGACGATGTCGCGGCCGGAGGGGGGAAGGGGGGATGCGACGGCCGTTCGGAGAGTGAAAGCCGCCGAAAGGAAGAGCATGAGGAATATTCTACACATTTTGGGCAAATACGGCTGGTTTTTATCGGCCGCCGTGTGGGTCGTAAGATAGTAAAAATCCGGCACGGAGCCAGCATATAGAGTACTATGCCTACCTTTCACAAATATCCGTTCTACATCCGGGGGACGGTCATTCTCTTCGGACTGGTCCTTGTCTCGTTTGCGCTGGCGAATCTGCGGGGGATCCTGATCCCCTTTTCCTTTGCGGTATTCCTGGCTGTCCTGCTGAACCCGCTGATGGAGCGGCTGCTGCGGTGGCGGCTTCCGCGGGTTGCGGCGATCGCGGTTGCCCTGATCGTGGCTATCCTGGTGATCGGCGGGATCTGGTATTTCCTTGCCAATCAGATGATGCAGTTCACCGATCAGCTGCCCCGGTTGGAGAAAAAAGGTTCGGAGCTGCTCGCGCGGACACAGAACTACCTGGTGCAGCACTGGAACATCCCGTTGGCGAAGACCGATGCCTATCTCGGGGAGGCCCGGAAGGCGATCAAGCCCCTGCTGGGGCAGCTGCTGGGGTCGATGGCAGGGACGATGGGTTCGGTGTTCCTGTTGCCGATATATACTTTTTTGTTGCTCTATTATAAAAATCTCATCCTGAATTTCCTTTACGAGATTTTCGCGGAGCAGAATGTGGAAGAGGTCAGTGAGGTGTTGCGGAAGGTACGGGGGGCGATCCAGTCCTACATGTACGGGTTGCTGATCGAGGCGGCGATCGTGGCGACGCTGAATACGATCGCGCTGCTCATTCTGGGGGTACAGTATGCGGTGTTGATGGGGGTGCTGGGGGCGTTGTTGAATGTGCTGCCGTTCTTTGGGGGTATCCTGGCCGCGGCGTTGCCGATCATGGTGGCGACGATCACGAAGGAAGGGTATAATACGCAG
>Ga0210383_10000046_pt1 | contig 136087 bp, 128 predicted proteins | sample IncBWC14OmetaG_FD_160072 | JGI IMG/M metagenome (GOLD analysis project Ga0210383, IMG submission 160072) | Forest soil microbial communities from Barre Woods Harvard Forest LTER site, Petersham, Massachusetts, United States - Inc-BW-C-14-O ...
GGCAAATGTTGTGTCGGGTGACGCTGCCCAACGTCAAGTGGGGCCTGCTGTATGGGATGGTGCTGTGCAACGCGCGCGCGATGGGCGAGTTCGGCGCGGTCTCGGTGGTGTCGGGGCATATCCGCGGGCATACGAACACGATGCCGCTGTACGTGGAGATTCTGTACAATGACTACCAGTTCGCGGCCGCGTTTGCGGTCTCGTCGCTGCTCACGCTGCTGGCGATCGCAACGCTGATCGCCAAGTATTACCTCGAGCGGCGCGTCGTGCCGGTGAAACAGGAACAGGAAGACCTCGCAATCAAAGTTGCGGCATGAGTATCGAGCTCAAAAATATCAGCAAGAAGTTCGGCGACTTCGTTGCGGTCGACAATATCAACCTGCATATCGAGACCGGCGAGCTGGTCGCGCTGCTGGGGCTGTCGGGATCGGGCAAGACGACGCTGCTCAGAATAATCGCGGGGCTGGAAACGCCGGACACGGGCGAGGTGCTGTTCCATGGCGAGGATGCGAGCGCCGTCAGCGTCCGAAAGCGCAAAGTCGGTTTCGTCTTTCAGCATTACGCGCTGTTCCGGCACATGACGGTGTTCGAGAACGTCGCGTTCGGGATGCGCGTGCTGCCGCGGCGCGAACGTCCGGCCGAGGCGGAGGTCGCGCGGCGCGTGCATGAGCTGCTGAAACTCGTGCAGCTCGACTTCCTTGCCGATCGGTTTCCGTCGCAGCTATCCGGCGGACAGCGCCAGCGCGTAGCACTCGCGCGCACGCTCGCAGTCGAGCCGAAAGTGTTGTTACTCGACGAGCCGTTCGGCGCGCTCGACGCCAAGGTGCGGCAGGAACTTCGTCGATGGCTGCGACGGCTTCATGACGAGATCAAAATCACCAGCGTCTTCGTCACGCACGATCAGGAAGAGGCGCTCGAGCTCGCCAACCGGATTGTCGTGATGAACCAGGGGCGCATCGAGCAGATCGGCACGGCCGAGGAAGTCTATCACCATCCGGCGAATGCGTTCGTCTACAACTTTCTCGGCAACGTGAACCTGTTCCACGGGCGAATCGAAAACGGCCGCGTGTTCCTCGGCGACACCGCTGTCGAGCTCGAGAACACGCATACGCATGCGCATCCGGACGAGAACGGCAAGGCGGTGCTCTACGTGCGGCCGCATCTACTGGAAATCGTGCTGAGGCCTAACGGCAAGCAGACTTTCCCGGCGACGGTGAAGTCGATCAACCCGGCCGGCCCGCAGGTCAAGGTCGAGCTCGTCGCAGAATGGGGCGACATGGTGCAAGTCGAAATCAGCCACGAGCGCTTTCAGACGCTGCACCTTGAGAACGGCGCGCACGTATACCTGAAGCCCAAGGAACAGAAGCTGTTCGTGTATCAGATTTAGGGAACCGGGCGGGCTTCGGCAGCGTTGTTTAATATGCAATGATCAAGACAACGGGCCGAAAGTTGGCAGAAAACAATACTCAGTCGAATAGTCAGAACTCTCCGCTGATCGGGCGGCGGGCGTTTGTTGCTGCGATTGCCGCGATACCTGCGATCGTCGCATTCGGATACGCGGAGAGAGCTATGACCGCCGATTCGTCGGGTGATTCGACGGATTCTGGGGCGTCGGGTATAGTCAAAGTATCGATCGTTGAGTTCACCGATTCCGGACAAAAAAAGGGACTCGTCATGGTAGATAAAGTTGTCAAGACCGATGAGGAATGGCGCAAGGAGCTGACGCCGGAGCAGTTCGAAGTCGCGCGCAAAAAGGGCACCGAGCGGCCGTTCTCGAACCTGTACGCCGAGAATCACGACAAGGGTCTCTACCGATGTATCTGCTGCGGCAACGCGCTGTTCAGCTCGGACACGAAGTTCGAATCGGGTACCGGATGGCCGAGCTTCTACCAGCCGATCGCGCCGGAGAATATCGAGACCAAGACCGACCGCTCATTTTTCATGAAACGCACCGAGGTGATGTGCGCGCAATGCGACGCGCATCTAGGTCACGTCTTCGACGACGGGCCGCGCCCCACGGGGTTGCGCTACTGCATGAACTCCGCGTCGCTGAAGTTCATCAAGTCTGACGAGCCGGATAAGACCTGAACCTAAGCGAGCTTCCACTGAATCAGGGTGAAGCCTTCGGGGTGATCCTCGAAGACGGCATCGACGGCGGCGTCGAAGGGCACTTCGCGCATCGGGTCGCCTAGCAGGTTGCCGACCATTCTTACGTTGGCGGCGTCCGGGAGTTCTACCACTACTACGAGATACGGGCAGGCGGATTTCAGCGCGGGATGCGCGGGGTGCCAGACGCGCTCCCAGCTGTAGATGCGGCCGCGGCCGGATACGCGATGCCATCCGAGGTCGAGCGAGTGGCATTTGTGGCAAATCCATTCGGGGCCGAATTGGAACGTGCCGCATGAATTGCACTTCTGCACGACCAGCTCGTGGCGCTTGGCCGCGTCCCAGAATTCGCGATCCAATCCGTCGCGCGACGCTTCGGGGGCGGGCATTCCGGCGGGCAGGTAGGTTTTAGTTTCGTTCGCCATTCAGTTATCTGCGCAAGATCAGATCGCTCACCGGCGCGACCATTGGGCCTGACACGACCATCGAGATTTCGGCGTCCTTCACCTGGCAGGTCGAGGTGCCGCGCACCTGGCGCGCCGCTTCGATGATCAGCTCGAGGCCGTGCATGTAGCATTCGGCGAGGTTTCCGCCGCTCGTGTTGATGGGCAGCTTGCCGTTGGGCGCGGTGAGATTCTCGAAGGTGCAAAAATCCATCACTTCGTCGGGATGGCAGAAGCCGTGCTCGACAATGCTCGTCATCACGGCGCCGGTGAAATTTTCGTAGACCTGGGCAACGTCGACGTCCTTCGGCTCGATGCCAGCCATCGCATACAGGCGCGGCGCGAGCGTTTTGAAATTCGAAGTCGCGTAGTCGGGACCGTTCTCAGCAGCGGCACCCTGGCGGAAGTCGGAGCCCTGCGCCGATGCCATCACATACGCGGGGCGCTGCTGCAAGTCGCGCGCGCGCTCGGCGCTGGTGACGATCACCGCGGCGGCGCCGTCGTTCTCGAGGCAGCAATCGTAAAGATGAAACGGCTCGACGATCCATCGCGAGTCGTCGTAAGCCTGGCGCGTCAACGGGCGGCCGTACATGATCGCGCGCGGGTTGGATTGCGCGTGGTGATAGCAGGCCATCGCGATCGCGGCGAGCGGGTCCTGCGTGATGTGGTGATCGTGCATGAAGCGGCGCGTGCGTAGCGCGATCCATTGCGCGGGCGTCGACATCCCGTACGGCCAGGTGTAGGCGATGGGGCCGGATATCGCGCGCATCGCCGGCGTCGCGCCGAAGCGGCCAAACTGGCCTTGCGCCAGCGCCCGATAGACAACGACGGTGGTGGCGAAGCCGGCGACGATCGCAGCGGCGGCGTTGCCGATCGCGCCTGAGCCGCCACCGCCGCCGCCGCCCCAGAACATGTTGGTGAAGCGCAGCTCCGGCAGCCCTAGCGCCGTCGCGACGCGGACCGAATCGTTGCGGTCGTTGCTGTACGAAGCGATACCGTCGATCGCGGTCACCGGGATTCCGGCGTCGTCGGCCGCACGCTGAATCGCTTCGAGTGCGAGGCGGAATTCACTGACCGGTGCGCCGCCGCGCTTGTAGTACTTGGTCTCGCCGACGCCGGCGATCGCGGTCTTGTCCTTGATTGTAAATTCGCTCATCGTGGGGCCGCTCCGATCGCCTTAGCGAAACGCGCGCAAGATTCCAAGCGGAATCGAGGTATACTCGAAGGCCGGTATGGATGATCGCGACATGGTCGGCGACGCGCGGAAATATTGCGTCGATGCGACTATGCTCGACGGTACTGCGGTGCGAATTCGCGCGATTCGTCCAGACGATCGCGATCGACTGCACAATCATTTCAAGGCGCTGAGTCCGCAATCGATCTATTTTCGCTTCATGGGCATCAGGCGCGACCTGTCGCCGAAAGATCTCAAGGGCCTTACGGAGCTCGATTTCAAGAGTCACGTCGGGCTGGCGGCGACGCTGACCGAAGACGGACGCGAGCGGTTTATCGGTGTCGGCCGTTATATCTGCGGCGCCGATCCGCGTCGCGCAGAAGTCGCGTTCGCGGTACTCGACGAGTTCCAGGGCCATGGTATCGGCACGCTTCTGCTTGAGCATCTTCGGCTGATCGCGGACGCGAACGGGGTCACCGAATTCGAGGCCGACGTGCTGGGAGAGAATCGGCAGATGCTCGAGCTATTCGCGCACATGGGCTTCGAGAGCCGTCGCTCGATGGACTCGGGCGTCGTCCATCTCCATTCCTCGACAGGCAAGACTCTGAAGAAGTAGCTTCGTCAAATCGCACATCAGCGCTGGAGGTCATTCGATGAGCCTGGTCGAGTTCACAGTCGAGAACGAAATCGCAATCGTGACGATCAACCGTCCCGAGGCACGCAACGCCGTCGATCGTGAGACCGCCTTAGATCTGGCAACATGGTTCAACTGCTTCAACGTCGATCCTGTGCAAAAGGTTGCTATCCTGACCGGCGCGGGCGGCACTTTCTGTGCAGGAGCTGATCTGAAAGCCGTCGCGACGTCGCGCGGGAATCGCGTGACCGAAGATGGCGACGGACCGCTCGGATGCACGCGGATGCTGCTAAGCAAACCCGTAATCGCAGCGGTCGAAGGCTACGCCGTCGCCGGCGGACTCGAACTCGCGCTGTGGTGCGATCTGCGCGTGGCCGCGCGCGACGCGACGTTTGGCGTTTACTGCCGCCGCTTCGGCGTGCCGCTCTGCGACGGCGGCACGATTCGCCTGCCGCGTCTTATCGGCATGAGCCGCGCGATGGACATGATCCTCACGGGCCGCGGCGTCTCCGGCGAAGAAGCATTCGCGATGGGCCTGGCGAATCGCGTCGTCGATCCCGGCACCGCGCTGGCGCATGCGCGCGAACTCGCCAAACAAATCGCCAGCTTCCCGCAACGATGCATGCGCGGCGATAGGATGTCCGCGTACGAAGCATGGACGATGCCGCTCGACGATGCGTTGAAGAATGAATACCGATATGGAATTGCGACGATCAATTCGGGGGAAACGCGCGCGGGTGCGGAGAAGTTCGCATCGGGAGTTGGGAGGCATGGGAAATTTTAGTGAAACCCCTCCTGGGTTTCACACTTCCCTGGGCAGGGTTAAACCCTGCACCTTAGTGTTAAGAAAGATTGGTGGGGGTGTATTCCCGCGGCTGGCGACTTTCAGTCGCCGGGCCGCTCACTTTGAAGTTCCTAACAGGGACCCTACGAGTACTCAGGGTAAACTCCGTCCCGCATCCTTGTGTTGATACTGGGTGCAGGGGTCACCCCTGCTGAAACCCACGTGGGTTTCACATTAAGATAAAGTTTTCCGCGTTGGCTGTGGGGGCCATTGTGTCGCTGCTCTACTTCCTGTACTCTCTCGCCAAGTCAATCGTGACTTTATGCGCGCGTCGGATTCCGTGACGCCACCCCCTCAACCCATCAGACCCACAAGTTCGGCAATTTCTTCTGAACTGGAATCCGGGGTTCTGAACCATAGGATACAGTTTGTCGTTTTCTGAATTTCCCGTATCGCCAGAGATCCATCGTTCAATCAAAGACCGCGGTCATCACACACCGACCCCGGTCCAGGCCGGAGCTATCCCGGTTGCGCTCAGCGGGCGCGACGTGGTTGCCACGGCTGAAACCGGCAGCGGCAAGACCGCAGCCTTTCTGATCCCGACAATCGATCGGTTGCATCGCAAAAACACGCGGCATCTCGCCGCGATTGTGATCATGCCGACGCGCGAGCTTGCAGCGCAGGCCGCGCGCGAGTTCGATCTGATCGCGCGTCATACTCGTATCCGCTGCGCCACCGTGGTTGGCGGCGAGTCCGAGCGGCGCCAGATCGACGACATTCGCAAGGGCGTGCAAGTGATCGTCGGATGTCCCGGACGAATGATCGACTTTATCGAGCGCGGCATCGTAAAGCTCGACAAGATTGAAGTCGTTATCATCGACGAAGCCGACCGGCTGCTCGACATGGGCTTTCTGCCGCAGTTGCGGCGAATCATGCGGATGGTGCCGAAGCAGCGCCAGACGATGATGTTCTCGGCGACGATGGCATCGGGGCCCGAGATGATCGCGCGCGAATTCCTGACGACGCCCGAGCGCGTCACGGTCGGCGGCAGCAAGGCTGCGCCGCCGTCGCAGATTCGCCAGTCGATTTACCCGGTGACGCTCGAGAACAAGGGGCCGGTGCTGCTCGAAATCCTCAAGCGCCCCGAAGTCGAGAGCGCGATCGTGTTCACGCGCACCAAGAGCCGCGCGGACCGCGTCGCCAAGCTGCTGATCCGCGCCAATATCAAGGCAGTGCAGATTCACGGCGACCGCTCCCAGAGCCAGCGCAACGCGGCATTGGCGGGATTCCGCGCGAAGAAGTTTCGCGTGATGGTCGCGACCGACGTTGCGTCGCGCGGACTCGATATCCCGGACGTGTCGCACGTGATCAACTTCGATCTGCCCGACGAGACCGAGGGCTATATCCATCGCATCGGCCGCACGGCCCGGATGGGCAAGGCGGGCGAGGCGATCAGCCTCGTGACGCAAGAGGAGCGCGTCAACCTGGCGCGGCTCGAGCGCACGCTGGGCAACTCGCTCGACCGCGAGCATGTCGAGGGTTTCGAGAAAGTCGAGATTCATGCGCCCAAGCCGGTGACGGTGTTCCGATCATCGGGCGCGCGCAATCGATCGACGCGCAATCGTCCGCGCTCGCGCTGGGCGTAATCGCAGCTACTTCCCTGAAATGAAACCGACCGCCGAGCCGATCGCTTCCGCGATTGGCTCGGTGGAATTTTGTGCGGCGACTCCCGCCGACCTCGACGACGTGCTCGACATTCTGCTCGAGTCGGCGCGATGGCTCGCGTCGCGCGGCATCAATCAATGGCCGGTCGCCGGATTTCCTCGCGAGCTGATCGCGGATCAAATTTCGCGCGGCGAGGTGTACGTCGCGCGGTGTAAGCGGCGCGCCGTTGGCACCTTCACGTTGCAATGGAGCGATGAAGAATTCTGGCCCGGCGCGACGGACGCTGCGGGTTATATCCATCGAATTTCAGTGCGTCGCGAGGCGCGCGGACTGGGCGTCGAGCTGATCAAATTTGCCGAGCGAGTGACCGCTGCGACGGGCCGTAAGCTCCTTCGCCTCGACTGCTTCGCCGGCAATGCGGCTCTCTGCAGTTACTATGAGCGCGCGGGATTCATGCGCCGCGCGGATATCGAGATCGACCCAAGCGGCGACCCGACGGTGGCAGAATCAACTGGCCGGTTTTTCGCGCGGCAGCACGAAAAATCGTTGCCTTGATACGATCCCACTTCGGTTTTTCCGAAAATCGTTTTCGACTAGGATCGATTACTAAATGCTGCGCCATACCTCTGCCTCCGTCCTCCGCCGCTGCGCGCTGGTCTCCACTTGTCTCGCGATTCTAGCGCTGGCTTCGTGCAACTCACTGAAAATTCTCGTCAATGGCGGCGAGAAGCAGGTCAAGCGTGAACCTCGGCCACCCGCGCCGGGTCCGTACGTTTTGATCTTCGCCTTCGACGGCGCCGGCTACGATCAGCTGATGACCGCGATCAATTCGGGCAAGGCGCCGAGGATGGCCGGGATGCTGGGCGCGGACAAGGGCGGCGGTCTGTACGAAAACGCGTACTCGGCGCCGAACGCGATCAGCATCCTGCCTTCGACCACCGTCGCGGCGTGGTCGTCGATTTTCACTGGTGCGCCGCCGGCGCAGACCGGGGTGCCGGGCAACGAATGGTTCGTACGCGAGGAAATGAAATTTTACGCGCCGGTGCCGGTCTCGGTCGAAGAGATGGACGACAACCGCGCGATGCTGATCGACAACTTTGTCGGCCATCAACTCAAGGCCCCGACTCTGTTTCAGCAGGCAGGCGTGAGATCGGCGGTCTCGATGAACATGATTTATCGCGGCGCCGACTATTTCACGCTGATCGATCCGACCTCGATGGTCCAGCTGTTCACCGAGTTCGTCAGTGGCAAGGCCGACCATTCGTCGGGCAAGCGCGACATCTATCAGCAGATGGATGAGGACTCGGTGCCGAAGCTGCTCGATTCGATGAAGGCGCACGGCGTGCCGAATATCCAGGTTGTGTATTTTCCCGGAATCGATCTGTACACGCATCTCGCGCCCGACCCGTTGCCGATGGAGATTGCGTACCTCGAGAACGTGACCGATCCGCTGGTCGGCACAATTCTCGACGCCTACCGCGACTACGGCATTCTCGATCAGACGTACATCATGGTGATTGCCGATCACGGTCATACTCCCGTGCTGAAAGATCCGCATCACGCGCTCGGCGCAGATTCCAGCTCAGGGCCGAACGCGGTGGTTCAGGCGGCGGGATTTCGGCCGCGGGCATTGGTGCTGAATCCCGGCAAGGACCAGCAGGATTACCAGGCCGCCTTCGCGTACCAGGGCGCGATCGCGTACGTGTACCTCGCCGACCGCTCGACCTGTCCCAACCCCGGCATGACCTGCGACTGGAAACGGCCGCCGCGTTACAAGGAGGATGTGTTGCCGGTCGCGCGCGCGTTTTACTGGTCGAGCAGACACGGCCGGCCGGTGCCGGCGATGAAAGACACGCTCGATCTCGTGTTCGCGCGCGTGCCGACGCCGCCGGGCCAAAATACCGATGAGTACCAAATCTTCGATGGGGAGCGGCTGGTCCCGATTTGGCTCTACCTGCTGACGCATCGGCGGCCCGACCTGATTCAGCTTAACCGGCGAATGCGATGGCTGAGCGCGGGGCCGTACGGCAATCGAGCCGGCGACGTCCTGCTGCTGTCGCGGTCGGGGCTGAACCAGCCGATCCAGAATCGCTACTACTTTTCGGCGCCCTATCACTCGTGGCACGGCAGCGCGTCGATGCAGGACAGTCACATCCCGCTGATCATTGCGCGCAAGAATTACGACGGCGCCAAGCTGAAACGGCTCGTCAAAGGAATCGGAGGCGACGAACCTTCGCAACTGGCATTGGTGCCGATCGTGCGATCGCTGCTGGTCTCGGAGCCGCCGGCCGCACCTGCGGTGGTGGGCACCGATGCGGGAGGCGCACCGCCGCCAACGCTCCCGGCGGCCGTCGTGTCCCCGGCTACTGCGGGATCGAACCCGTCAGCGACGCCCGCTGCGAAATCTCAATGAAGTTGCCGTCGGGATCGCGGATGAACGAAATTCGCGCGACGGCTCCCAGCGAGACCGGCGCCGCACCTTCCCACACGCCCATCGACGTGAAGCGGCGATGCTCGGCGTCGCAGTCGCGCACCTGCACGGTGATGTAACGCATCCCGACCGCGCGCATCGAAGCGACTACGTCCGCCGCGCTGGCCGACGTTGACTTCGGCGCGCGCACGGCCGCGGGATCGCGGCGGAAGCTGACGATCGTTTCGCCAAGTTTGAAGCGGCCTGCGCCAAGCCGTTCAGCCTGCATCGCGTCGCCATAGAAATGTTCGAAGGCAGCCTCGTCGGTGACGCCGAGATGAATCTCGATCTGATCGACACGGCGCTGACCGCGCGGAATCAGCTCGAGGTCGTTGCCGTCGGGATCCTGCATCGGGAGCGGCATGGGAGTGCGCGGATCGGAAATGGAAAGCATGCGGTAACCACCCGCGACTCGCGCCGGCAGGGGATCGCGCGAGTGATTTATCTTGAGCACCGACCCGAGCAAGCCGTAGCGATACTGCCGCACGCCGCCACCGACCGGCAGCAACTCCTCGTAGGGCAGCCGGATCCGATCGGCGTAAAACGCGCGCATCTCGTCGATCTGGTTGGTGAAAATTCCCACGTCGATAAATCGCTTTGCCAATTCCATTTCTGTCTCCTGTGACGCTCGCCCATCGTCGCGCATCGTTTGGATTACATTCAAGCGCCGATGACACGGAGAGCTCGCGCACCATGCTAGATTTCCAGACTGTTGCATCGCGTAGATTATTAACTATAGTTAACTATATGGCGAACCCCAATCAGAGCTGGAACCCAGACGCATACGCACGCAACGCACGTTTTGTCTCCGACCTCGGTGCGCCGGTGGTCGAACTGCTCGCGCCGCGGGCCAGCGAGCGAATCCTCGACCTCGGATGCGGCAACGGCGCACTCACAAAGAAGCTCGCCGACAAGGGATGCGACGTCGTCGGTGTCGATTCGAGCGCGCCGCAAGTCGAAGCGGCGCGGCGCCTCGGTCTCGACGCGCGCGTTGCCGACGGCGAGCGTCTCAGCTTCGACGCCGAATTCGATGCCGTCTTCAGCAACGCCGCAATCCACTGGATGAAGCCGCCGGACGATGTGATCGCCGGCGTTTGGCGTGCGCTCCGGCCCGGTGGACGCTTCGTCGGCGAGTTCGGCGGCTACGGATGCGTCGAGACGATCAAGCGCGCACTGATCGACGCGCTGCGCCATCGCGGGATTGACGGTGACGCGCTCAATCCGTGGTACTTCCCGACCGTCGAGGATTACTCGACGCGGCTCGTACGCCGAGGCTTCGCCGTCCGTTACATCGCGTTGATTCCCCGCCCCACTCCGCTGCCGACCGAAATAAACGGCTGGCTCGAGACGTTCGCGCAAAGTTTCATGACGCCGCTGGCGGATAACGAGCGCGCTGCGTTTATCGACGAGGTTCGCGAAGCGCTGCGACCCAGCCTTTGCGACGCCGACGGCAAATGGTTCGCCGACTACGTGCGCATCCGATTTGCCGCCGACAAGCCGCGCGCCTGATATCGGGCGTTTGAGTTCCCGCACGCCCGGCGGCAATATGCCGGGTCAGATGGGTATCTTTCTCGAATTGACCGAAGGTCTGCCGCGACAGGCGCCTGGCTCTGCAGCGGCAACGCTCCGCGCGCTCGGTATGGTCCGTGGGCTGCCGACGCGACCGCGAATCCTTGACGTCGGATGCGGTCCCGGCGAGCAGACGATCGAGCTCGCGCGCGCCACCGGTGGATGGTTGGTCGCGCTCGATATTCGCCAACGCTTTCTCGACGAACTGACCGATCGCGCCGGCGCAGCGGGAGTCCTGCCGCAGATCACGACGGTCAACAGCTCGATGTTCGACATGGATTTCGACGACGCGTCATTCGATCTGATCTGGTCCGAGGGCGCGATCTATATCGCGGGCTTCGCCAATGGCCTCGCCGCGTGGCGGCGGTTCCTGAAACCTGGGGGATCGCTCGCCGTCTCCGAATTGACATGGCTTGAGCCCAATCCGCCGGTCGAGGCTGCCGAATATTGGGCGCGATTCTATCCGGGCATGGGATCGGTCGAGCGCAACTGCCAGCTCGTCGCCGAAGCGGGCTACGTCAGCATGGACGGCTTCGTGCTGCCCGTGAGCGACTGGTGGAACAACTATTACGGGCCGGCCGAGCGACGCGTCGAGGAGCTGCGGGAAAAGTACGCCGGCGATCGCGAGGCGTTCGCGACGCTCGACGAGGCGCAGCGCGAGCACGATCTGTTCCGCAAATATTCCGACGCCTACGGCTACGTCTTCTACGTGATGCGCAAACCGCCCGCCTGACAGAGCTCGGCTCGCTTTCATTTCCTTCCGATCTGGATTACCTGTTGCGATACAAATCATTACTCCCGCGAGGATCGAAATGGACTTTTCGCTGACCCCCAAGACCGAGCAGTTGCGCAAGCGCGTCTCCGACTTCATGGACCAATACGTTTTCCCCATCGAAAAAGAAGTTCAGCGCGCGATGGGCGAGAGCGGGAATACCGAGCCGCAATCGCTGAAAGACGTCCGCAAAAAGGCCAAGGCCGAAGGCCTCTGGAATCTCTTTTTACCGGACGAAAAATTCGGCGCCGGCCTGAAGAATTACGAATACGCCCCGCTGTGCGAGTTGATGGGACGCAGCTCGATCGGCGCGCGCGCGTTCAACTGCATGGCGCCCGACACCGGCAATATGGAAATCCTCGCCGAGTTCGGCACTGCCGATCAGAAAAAGCAGTGGCTGCAAAAATGTCTCGACGGCGAGATTCGCACCTGCTTCTCGATGACTGAGCCTGACACTCCGGGCTCCGATCCGACGCAGCTGAAAACGCGCGCCGTTCGCGACGGCGACAACTACGTTATCAACGGCCACAAGTGGTTCACGTCGAATGCGATCGGATCGGCGTTTGCGATCGCGATGGTCGTGACCGATCCCGACGCGGAGCCGCATCGCCGCGCGAGCCAGATAATCGTTCCGACCTACACTCCCGGATTCAACCTGATTCGCCCGGTGCCCGTGATGGGCCACACCGGCGGCGGCGGCCATTGCGAGATCATCTACAAGGACTGCCGCGTGCCGGTGACCAACCTGCTCGGCGAGGAAGGCGGCGGCTTCGCAATCTCGCAGGCGCGTCTCGGCCCCGGGCGCATACATCATTGCATGCGCACGATCGGAATCGCGGAACGTGCGCTCGAAATGATGTGCAAGCGCGCGAGCACGCGCTTCACGCATGGCAGCTTTCTTTCCGAGAAGTCGAACATCCAGGAGTGGATCGCCAACTCGCGCATCGAGATCGACTCGTGCCGCCTGATGGTCATGCATGCGGCGTGGAAGATGGACACTGCGGGTAAGAGCGCCGCGCGCAACGAGATCGCGATGATAAAGGTGATGTGCGCGAACATGGTGATGATCGTGCTCGATCGCGCAATCCAGGTGTTCGGTGCGGCCGGCGTCAGCGACGACTTCCCGCTCGCGCGGATGTGGCGCGACAGCCGCGCGCTCCGAATCGCCGACGGCCCCGACGAAGTGCATCGCATGACGATCGCGCGTCGGGAGCTGCGCAAATACAAATAGCTCCGCATGGCTGAAGCTATCGATCTCACCGTCGAGTTCGGCGACGTTCGCGAGGAAGAGCAGCTCGACTGGAGCAAGCTCGTCGCCTATCTGCGCGACAAGCAACTGCCCGGCGCCGACGCGCCGTTGACCGTCAAGCAGTTCCGCGGTGGCTCGTCGAATCTCACCTACCTGCTGCGCTTTGGCGATCGCGAATGGGTCGTGCGCCGTCCGCCGTTCGGCCCGCTGCCCGTGGGCGGCCACGACATGGGCCGCGAATACCGCGTGCTCTCGCGCCTGTGGGAGGTCTTCAAGCCGGCGCCGCGCGGGATGCTCTTCAGCGACGACGTCTCGATCATCGGCGCACCTTTCTTCGTGATGGAACGCCGCACCGGCATAGTTATCAAGAACCGCCAGCCGCTGCCCGTCGAGCTTGGCAGCGATCCCGCGACGTTCCGAGCGATGTCCGAGGGCTTCATCGACACACTCGGCGATTTGCACGGCGTCGATTACAAAGCGATCGGCCTCGAGACTCTCGGCAAGCCCGACGGCTTCCTGAAGCGCCAAATCACCGGCTGGATGGCGCGATGGGAAAAGGCCAAGACGCGCGAAGTGCCGCTGATGGAAAAGCTCGGCGCGTGGTTCCTCGACAACATGCCAGAGTCGCCGCCTCCGGTGCTCGTGCACAACGATTTCTATCTGCACAACGTCATGATCGGTGCGGTGAATCACGGCGAGATCGTCGGCGTCTTCGACTGGGAGATGTCGACCATCGGCGATCCGCTCGTCGATCTCGGCATCGTCATGAACTATTGGCGCGACAAGACCGATCCCGCCGAACTCCTCGCCACCTCCCAAGGTGAGGCGCACACGATGCGCCCCGGATTCCTCAGCCGCGACGAACTGCTGCATCGCTATTCGAGCCGCACCGGCCGCGACGTCAGCGCGATGCCGTACTACTGGGCGTGGGCGCACTGGAAGACGGCGACGGTCGTCGAACAAATCTACGTCCGCTACGTCCGCGGTCAGACGACAGATCCCCGCTTCGCCCTGATGGGCCCGATGGCCCCGGCACTCGCGCTCGCCGCGGCGCAAGTCGCCTCGCGCCTCGGGTTCAAGCCTTAGCATTTTCGCTTTTCTCTCTCCCCGGAACACGTCCTGCTGAAAGTTGATCGTCGCACCTGTGCGCCGACATTTCACGCCTCCGCTTATAGAGAAGAATTCTCTAAGTGAGGATACCGCACATGACATCCAATCGATTCTCGACAGTCGCCGCGCTCGCATTTGTGATCGCCGTCGTGTCCACGGCCGTCACGGCACGCGCCCAGGTGAAACCTGGCGATATAATCACTCCAAACAACGCATCGCGGGTCGAAGGATTGGTCAGTCCCGGGAACTACATCCTCGTCCAACAAGGCATGACGATGAAGATAGTCCCGACCGGTCACCTCGATTGGCCACCGCCCTACAAGGATGCCACCGAGCGAAATTCACCCCAGGTTTCTCTCAGCTCGGACGGCGAACTGAAGGGTTACGCTGCCGGCTTGCCATTTCCGCTGGTCGATGCCAACGACCCCGATGCTGCCACCAAGATCATGTGGAACTACGCATTCCGGCCGACGCACACGGACGATCTCGACGCGCGCGGCCTCGAAGCTGTGAGTCATCGCGCCGGCTCGGCAAATGAGCTCGAGCACTTTACCTTCGGTCATCTCGGCTTTTACAACTCCATCGGGCGGACCGAAGTAGCGCCAATGCCGATCGACCCCGACCTCATGAAAACCGGCATCGTCTCTCGCCGTGGCGCCTTTCCGATCCTTGAACCTGCGGAAATGCGCGGTGCGGGAATCGTTGCCGAGCGCTACGCTATTCCCGGCTTCGACGACGCAGTGTGGGAATACAGTTCTGCGACCCGAAGACTGAGGCGTCTGCCTACAACGGAACTCTCGGATACTTTCGGCGTGGCGGCGGACGGCTCGGCAGGGACGCAGTCTGGCGGTGCGAGCGGCGCCACGACCTACGGATCCACCTGGGATCCTAATTCTGCCGACGGATTCTCGGCAAAGATCGAAGACTACAATTACCGGCTGCTGGGCGAGCGCTCGATGCTCGCATCGGTTGAAGCAGCGAATTCTCCCGCCCAGCCATGCGACAGCGACAGCGGCCGCACGGTCTGCCCCGAGAATTGGGAGATGCGCCACCTCTACGTGATCGAGGCGACCGCGAAGCCGCGCACTCTACTGGGCGGTAACGTGATTATTCCGAAGCGCGTTCTGTACATCGATTCCGAGGGCTGGTTCATGACCGCCTCGGACCAATTCGACAACAACGGCCAGCTATGGAAAACGCTCGCGATTTTCCATGCATATCGCGACCGCGCCTTGCCCAACTCCACGGTCGCCATTTGGCCCTTCAAGCGAATATTTGAGACGGCGCTGGTTGATGAAGATATTACCAGCGGCTTTTCGACCGTAGTTTATTCACCGGGACACGAAGCTCAGAACGACAGCCTGTACGTCAACATGGGCGCCGTCGACCGGACCCTCTTCACCCCCGCAACCCTGGTCCAGCTCGGCCACTAACCCCCGCCCCGAGGTGGCGATGCGCCAACGCACATCGCCACCTTTTATTCGATCGCCAGTAGAACATTCCGATCCAACTGTATGCCCCTACGCCCGCATCCGGTCCCCCTTCCCACCATGGGAAGGGGTTAGGGGTTAGGTTGCGCGGATCGTTCGCGACTCTGCTGCGCTACTTTTTTGTGTCATCCTGAGCTTGCGAAGGATCTCGCGCAACGCGCGTGAGGGACGCAAAGATGGCTCGCAGGAAGAAAATATCGCCACTCCACCCCGGCGAGGTCTTGAACGAGGACTTTATCGTTCCGACTGGCATCAGCATCCATCGGCTCGCGATGGATCTGCGCGTGCCGGCTAATCGCATTGCGGAAATCGTGAAGGGTGAGCGCGCGGTCTCTGCGGATACTGCGCTTCGCCTCGCCGTTACCTCGGCACCTCGGCGGAATTCTGGCTTGGCTTGCAAGCCGACTACGATCTCGAAAAGGCCAAGGACGAGTTGGCGCCGAGAATCGAGCGCGATGTCCAACCGCGCAAGCGCGCGGAAAGGGGCATCCCGTCCGCGTAGTGATTAGCGCACCACTAGCAGATGCTACTGAGGGGGAGGCACCCATTGATAAATCCATTGATGGTCGACTTTAACCCACTTGAACTTACTGAGTTAGGACAGTACGGAATGAAGTTCTGCAAGACCATCTGGAACTTGGGTGATGGCGAGTTACCACTGGAGGACGCCTCAGTCGTTTTTTTCAACGCAAGCTACTTGGACCAACTTTCCACCACGGTGCATTTGCACGAAAGCAAAAAGGTACGAGCGCTACTCGATCAGGGGTCGGCAGTGTTCGTCTTCCTTGGCGAATGCCAAACATTTCAGCTAAGAAACCTGATCGGTATCCCATCCGACATCCAAATTCTTGGCCCCGGTCAAAGGGTGCCACCTGCGGTCATTCAGGAATTGGTGAACATAGACGGTCCCGCGGGACCCCTAGCCCGTATTTTCGAACTACATGGTAACCTAGTGAGCAAGGCGCCGGCCCTGTCCTACCGTCACGATCCCTCAATCGAGGTGATACCCTTTCTCAGAAACGCGCAAGGTACAACCGGACTAATGGCATCAGTGGGTAAGGGGCGGTGCGTCTATCTTCCCTATTTTGGCAGGATGCAAACAGTCGTCGGAACTATACTTCGCGACGTTGTCCCGAGTCTGAGTCCCCATCTCGTCGAAGATGAAGAGTTCAAATGGCTCAACGAGAAAGACTATCTGATGCCGTCACTTGTGGAAGTACGTGCTCAGCAAGAGCTGGCGGCCTCGTTGTATCAGGAAAAAACTAGGTTGTTGGGCGAACAGTATGCTGCTGAGTTTGAAAAAACACAGGCACCTTGGAACGAGCTACTTTCGAAGTCGGGGGATGCCCTGAAGGAGGCTGTTAAGCGCGCCCTCGAGGCATTCGGCTGGCACGTGGTCGATGTCGACGAGTACTGGAAGAATAGCAGCACTCCGAACCGCCAACGTGAAGAGGATTTGTGGATTGGTGACGGACCGGATCCGGAGCCCACACAACCGCATATCGCTCTGGCCGAGGTCAAGGGCAAGGAAAGAGGTACCGCGAGCGACGACGATTACGGAGCCGTAGTGAAGTATCTGCACCGCAGGGCACGAGAGTTCAAGCAAACAGAACTCCGCGGAATGCTGGTAATCAACCATTCATACCTCGTACCTCCGCCGGCACGTCGCCCAGCATTCAGCGATCGCGTGATCGGTGATTCCGTTCACGACAATGTGGTCTTGGTGACGACCTGGGACCTATTTTGCCTTGGGAAGCGCTTGCTCGCCGGTACGGCAACAGCACAAGAAATCAGGGCGATCTTGTCCAAGCCCGGACCAGTGAACATCTGAGGGATCGCACCGGGCGCAATCTGCGCCGCACATCAGTTTGGCGCGCCCGATTTCGAAATCAGTGCTAAATTGGCTGACGTGATTGCTCTTCGAGAATGCGAATGTTGCCACGAGTCGCTAACCTCGCGTCCCCTTTTCAACCTGCGGTATCTAGGCTATCCAAGTTATAAAGGCGGGTATAATCTTAGCCCGACCCGGAGGTTTTCCACCTTTGCACGCCATCAATTACGAAGCTCCAAGTACGATCGATCAGGCTGTCGCAATCCTCAAAGAACACGGCGAGAATGCGCGCCCGTTCTGCGGTGGCACCGACATCATCATACAATTACGCGCCGGCGTTCGCCGCACCTCGCATCTCGTCGACATCAAGAAAATCAAGGAACTGCGCACTCTCTCCTTCGACGCGAAAAAGGGACTCCGCCTCGGCGCTGCGGTCCCGTGCATCGAAATCAGCGAGAGCGACGTGATGCGCAAGCATTACCCCGGCCTGACCGAGGCGGCTCATCTGATCGGATCGCTGCAGATTCAAAACCGCGCTTCCGTCGGCGGCAATCTGTGCAACGGATCGCCGGCCGCCGACACGACGCCTGCTCTGATCGCGCTCGGCGCGCGCGCGCGAGTCGTCGGCCCGGTTGGCGAGCGCGAGGTGCCGGTCGAGTCGTTCGTCATATCGCCGGGACGCACCGTGCTGAAGCCCGGCGAGTTGCTCGTTGAATTGCTGATTCCCGCGCCCGCGCCGCATTCAAGCGACGCGTATCTGCGATTCATCCCGCGCAACGAGATGGACATCGCAGTCGTCGGCGTCGGCGCGTCGGTCACACTCGACGGTGACAAGGTGAAGGCTGCGCGTATCGGTCTTGGCGCGGTCGCGGCGACTCCGCTGCTCGAAACCAAAGCCGCCGACGTGCTCATCGGCAAGAAACTCGACGACGCGAACCTCGAAGCCGCTGGACGCCTGGTGAGCGAGGTCTGCAGGCCTATCGACGACATGCGCGGGACGATCGAATTTCGGCTCCACATCGCGGCCGTGCTCACGCGCCGCGCACTGACGATCGCCGCCGAACGCGCGAAAAAAATCTGAATCAAACCTACGGCATAAAGTGATGAAAAAGACCCTGGTAGAAGCAACGATCAACGGCGAAACCGTCGAGTTCCTGTGCGAGCCGCGCCAAAGCCTGCTCGAAACCCTGCGCGACGTGCTCGAACTGACTGGCTCGAAGGAAGGATGCCTCACCGGCGATTGCGGTGCGTGCACCGTGATTGTCGATGGCCGCGCAGTGGACTCGTGCCTGATGCTCGGCGTCGAGGCGCAAGGCAAAACCATCTCGACCGTCGAGGGACTCGCCACGCAAGGCGTACTCAGCGTCTTGCAGAACAAGTTTCTCGAGCACGCGAGCCTGCAGTGCGGCATCTGCACGCCCGGATTTTTGATTTCTGCGAAGTCACTGCTCGATCGAAATCCAAAGCCGACCGAGCCCGAAGTTCGCTACGCGCTCGCCGGGAATCTTTGCCGATGCACCGGCTATGACAAAATTGTGAAAGCAGTGCTCGACGCCGCCGCCGACATTCGCGGACAGGACAAGAGCAAATCGGCAGCGTGACGAGATCACCGATAGTTACGACTCAGCGATTCGAGAGGTAAGTCTCATGGCGGCATCAACTACAACTGGCAATTTCAAAGTTATCGGCACGCGTCCGATTCGGCACGACGGCGTCGACAAGGTCACCGGCCGCGCCAAGTACGGCGCCGACTACACGTTCCCCGGTATGCTGCACGGCAAGGTGCTGCGCAGCCCGCACGCTCACGCGAATATCAAATCGATCAATATCGACAAGGCGCTCAAGCTTCCCGGCGTCAAGGCGATCGTCACCGGCAAGGATTTGCCGAAGGCGGAGAACAAGCTCGAACAGGCCGGCGAGATGACGATCAACCCGATGTACCTGTCGATGAACATCCTCGCGCACGACAAGGTGCTCTACGACGGCCATGCGATCGCCGCCGTCGCCGCGACCAGCCCGCATATCGCCGAGGAAGCGCTGCGGCTTATCGAAGTCGAGTACGAAGTGCTGCACCCGGTTATGACAGTTGACGTCGCGACCAAGCCGGGCGCGCCGATTCTGCTCAAGGATCTGCGCAACAAGGAAGAAGGCGACAAGGAAACCAACGTCGCGCAGCACTACCAGTTCAAGCGCGGCGACGTCGCCGCGGGATTCAAGGCGGCTGACTACGTGATCGAGCGCGAGTTCAACACCGCGATGGTCCATCAGGGTTACATCGAGCCGCACAACGCTGTCGGCATCTACAACTCCGACGGGCAGGCGACGATCTACTGCTCGACGCAAGGCGCCTTCGACGTGCGCTCGCTCAGCGCGCAAGTGCTCGGGATGCCGGTCGGTCACATCAAGGTCGTGCCGGCGGAAATCGGCGGCGGCTTCGGCGGCAAGACCACCATCTACCTCGAACCGCTCTCGGTACTGCTGTCGAAGAAGACCGGCGCTCCGGTGAAGCTCGTGATGTCGCGATCGGAAGTGCTGCGCGCGAGCGGCCCCACCTCTGGCTCGAAGATCAAAGTGAAGATGGGCGCGACCAAGGACGGCAGACTCGTCGCCGCAGAAATCTGGATGGCGTACGAGGCCGGCGCGTTCCCCGGCTCGCCGGTCGGCGCGGGCGCGATGTGCATCATCGCTCCGTATACGATCGAGCATTTCCAGATCGACGCGTACGACGTCGTCGTCAATCGTCCGAAGACCGCAGCCTACCGCGCACCGGGCGCGACCAACGCCGCGTTCGCATCCGAGACGATTATCGACGAGCTCGCCGAGAAGTGCGGAATCGATCCGATCGACTTCCGCCTGATGAACGCGGTCAAGGAAGGTGACGCGCAAGTCGTCGGCCCTCCCTTCAAGCGCATCGGATTGATCCAGACGCTCGAAGGCGTCAAGAACAGCCCACACTACAAGTCGAAGCTGACTGGTAAGTTCCGCGGACGCGGTGTCGCGTCGGGATTCTGGTTCAACGCCGGCATGCAGTCCTCCGCGACCGTGAATATCCACGCCGACGGCACCGCCAGTGTCGTGACCGGCTCGCCCGATATCGGGGGCTCGCGCGCCTCGATGGCGATGATCACGGCCGAAGTGCTCGGCCTCGACGTGACCGACGTGCGCCCGATCACCGCCGACACCGATTCGATCGGCCATACCGACGTGACCGGCGGCAGCCGCGTCACCTTCGCCACCGGGATGGCAGTCTACGAAGCCGCGAAGGACGCCGAGCGCCAGTTGATCGAGCGCGCGGCCAAAGTCTGGGAGAAGAAGCCGGACGAAGTGGAATTCCGCGACGGCAAGCTTCACGCGAAGGGCAACGGCGTGCCGCCGATGTCGATCAAGCAGCTCGCGCCCCGCTTCCCGCGCACCGGCGGACCGATCACCGGCCGCGCGAGCGTGAACGCGCGCGGCGTCGGACCTGGATTCGCGACGACCTGCGTCGACGTCGAGGTCGATCCCGACACCGGCAAAGTGCAAGTCCTTCGATGCACCATCGCGCAGGATGCCGGCAAGGCGATTCACCCGAGCTACGTCGAAGGACAGATGCAGGGCGGCACCGCGCAGGGACTCGGCTGGGCGCTCAACGAGGAATATTTTTACGACGACAAGGGCACGCTGCGTAACTCCGGATTTCTCGACTACCGGATGCCGACCTGCCTCGACTTGCCGATGATCGAGACCGTCGTCGTCGAGGAAGCGAATCCCGGGCATCCGCTGGGTGTGCGCGGGGTCGGTGAGGTGTCGATCGTGCCGCCCCCGGCCGCAGTCGCCAACGCGATCTTCCGCGCGGTGGGTGTGCGCATGACGGAGACGCCGATGTCCCCGCCGAAGCTGCTGAAGGCCATGCTGAAGCATCGCTCCTCAACGCAACATTCAGCTGCGGCGGATTGATCAGTAGTGATCGAATTGGGGGCGGGCTAATGCTCGCCCCCCTTTGTTTCGCCATGCCGACCGTCGTCATCCCCGCTCTGCTGCGCAAGTTTACCGGCGGCCTCGAGCGCGTCGACGTCCCCGGAAAATCGATCCGTGAACTGGTGCGGACTCTTGGCCAACGGTTTCCAGGAATCGACGCGCAGTTGCTCGAAGACGGCGATATCAGGCCGTCGATCGCTGTCTCCATCGATGGGGAAATCGCTACAGGCGGCGTGCTGGATACCGTAGACGAGCATAGCGAAGTGCACTTTATCCCCGCACTTGGCGGCGGCGTGCGCTGAAACGCAACCGAAATTGCCTCAAAAAAACCCGAATTTTGTGTTCCGAAGCGACAGATAGACCCCTCGGCGAACTTGCAACTGACCGGCAGTTTAGTACAATGACCCTGCTGGCCGGGGTTTGCCCCCCTTTTCCCGGTTGGCTACGGGCCGGGTAGAGCAATCTACCTGGCCCTTATCATTACTGCTTCGACACTACGCCCACACGTTGCTCGACCTGATTCATCTCCAACCTTTCAGACACTTCTTCTCCGCAACAATCAGGCTTGATTGTCGAAAAAATCAGTTTGGCCTACTGCCGGAAGATAAGTTACGCTAATGTAGCGAAAAATCCCGGCGCCGCGACTCGTCAGCTCATGAAGACTTCGCGCACGTGGTTGGTGTCGTTGTATTCGCGGACCTGCTCGATCTTGTCGCCCTTGAACCGCATGTAGAAGTGATAGCGGTTCGCGTATTTCTTCCCGTTGCCGGCCGTCGTATCGGACTCGGCCTGGATTGCGATGTGCGGCCCCTCGGCGATTACCGTATGAATCTTCATGTTCAAGCCGTTGGGGAACATCGCTTTCAGCATCTTCGGCGTCGACTTCAGAAACGCATCTTTGCCGCGCATCGGCGCGACGCCGGGCAACCGCCCCATCATCTCGAACTCGAAATCGTCCGTGATCAGATCCTCGAAGTCTTTCGCTTCGGGCTTTTCGAAGTTCCTGAGAAAGGTGAGCGCGCGTTCTTTCTGCTGCTCGAGGTTCATGCTGAATCTCCAATGAAAAGCCGGCGGCTGCGCTTCAATCGCGCGCCGCCGCCGGCAAGTTTGAGTATGTTTCAGTTACTGACTGCGCGGCCTGAACACGAGCACCGAGCACGGCGAGTTGCGCACCACTTTCTCGGTCACACTGCCGATCAGTGTGAAATCAGCGCCGGTCCGCCCATGCGTCGACATGACGATCAGGTCAATCGCCTGCTCCTTGGCGTATTCGCAGAGCTTCTGCACCGGCGGTCCAACCACCGAAAAGGTGAAGACCTTCTTCGAATCGCCGAAATCATCCTTCTTGATGCGCGCGAGTTCCTCTTCCGCCTGCTCGATCATCGCCGCTTCCCGCACCAGCTCGCGGCTCTGCTCGGCGCTGGTAGCCAGGGGCAACGGGATGAAATGGTGATGGGGCGCGACCACGTGCATCAGGTGAACCTCTGCGCCGACGTCCTTCGCCAGTTCCATCGCGCCGCGCATCGCTTCCATCGAATGCACGGAAAAATCGATCGGCGCGAGAATCTTCTTGACGTTCTGAATCATTGGGGCCTCCCGGTACTTCGACTTGCAATTACCATGCGCTTCGCCGCCTCTGCAAACCCGCGCCGCTCTATGGAACTATCGCATTAGCCCGTCTTGGATTTCTCCCCCTCTCCCTGTAAGGGAGAGGACGAAGGTGAGGGTCCGATTACAGCGCGCCTATTTGGCGCGCGATTCAGGATTCTGGTTCTCTCTCAGCCGAAGCGCGGAGGTTACTCAAAAAATGAAAGGAACTGTCTTCCACGGACCCCACGACGTGCGCGTCGAGCGTGTCGACGACCCCGCCCTCAAAACGCCCACCGACGCGCTCGTGCGAATCACGCGCGCCGGAATCTGCGGCTCCGACCTCCACTTCTATCACGGTGCCTTTCCCATCGTGCCCGGCTTCGTGCTCGGCCATGAAGGCGTCGGCGTCGTCGAGGAAGTCGGCAGTGGCGTCGATCGTCTGAAAAAAGGCCAGCGCGTCGTCGTGTCCGGACTCGTCGCATGCGGGCGATGCTTCTTCTGCCGCCGCGGCCAGCCCTCGCAATGCGCCGAAAGCGGCTCTGCAGTATTCGGCTACGGCTCGATGTCAGCCGGCAAGCTCGGATGGCTGGGCGGCGAGCAATCCGAAGCGGTGCGCGTCCCGATGGCCGACTACACCTGCTATCCGCTCCCCGATTCGATCGACGACGACGTCGCAGTCTTCCTCGCCGACATCCTGCCGACCGGCTACTTCGGCGCAATCAACGGCAACATCCGGCCGGGTGACACGGTCGCCGTCTTCGGATGCGGCCCGGTCGGCCTGTGCGCCGTGATGACCGCAAAACTTTTCGGCCCGGCCGAAGTGATCGCCGTCGACAGCATCCCGTACCGGCTTGAACTCGCGCGCAAACTCGGCGCGTTCGCTGTCGACACTGAAAAAGCAAATCAAACGATCCTCGATCGCACCGACGGCCGCGGCGCCGACGTCACGATCGAAGCAGTCGGCAACGACGCCGCGCTGACGGCCGCGATAATGTCGGCGCGCGGCGGCGGCACCGTCTCGGTGATCGGCGTCTTCGCCGCGCCGTCGTTCAATTTTCCAATCGGCTACGCCTTCGGCCGCGACCTGAAGTTCAGCATCGGCTTGGCCAACATCAACGCCCACATCCCGGAACTGTCCCGCCTGATAGAAAAAGGCACGCTCGATCCGCGCCCCCTAATCAGCCATGTCATGCCACTGGACGACGCCGCCAAAGGCTACGAAATCTTCAACGCAAGAAAAGACAACGTAATGAAGGTGCTGCTGAAACCGTAAGTCTCCTCTTCCCCCTCTCCAAGCAACGGAGAGGATCGAAGGTGAGTTTCCGTCATCCTGAGCTTAGCGAAGGATCTCGCGCGCAGCGCGTCGACACGATTTGTGCAGTTTTTTTGGTAAGGTAGCTGTCTGCTCTAGTGCTGACATATGCCAAGAAGCCGGCTAATGCACATAAGTCCCATTTCTCTGTTCGCATTATTGTTGGCGGTGATGCCTTTCCTATCGTGCAAGGCCGGCTACGACTTCATCCCGCCCTGCACCATGCCGAACGGAGTCGCTTCAACATCGCTAACCTATGCGCCACCCGCCTTAGTGCAGGCGTTAAGAGATCATATCGGTGAGATAGCTGCACCAGGTGCCAGCTTCAATGCCACCGATAACACCGATTTCGTCGGCACAGGACTCCACCGTCGTCTGATTTTCATCTGGCACAGCGGCAGGAGATGGATCGTCGCTACCGAGCATGGAGGCAGGGGCTATGACGATCCGATATTCGCCTACGATCTCAGTGACGACCGAAGGGGCGCGACCTTGGTACAGGAAAGCATCGCCGATCCAGATACAGTATGCGCAACCGCCGCCAGCCTATTGCGCGCCAATCCCCAAACCCAGCAATGACCTCTTGCCGCGTAGCCAGGTTCAAGTCCAAAGATCGCAGAGACTCCAATCTCAGTCGCAATCGCCCATCGGGCTTTTGACCTTCGCGATGCCGCCGTTCATTGGCGCGCAGACCGGCGCGCTCACGTCGCTGCCGAACGCTGATGATCCCTTAGTCGCTTCCGCCGTTACGATGCTCCCGGAAAATTTGCATTCCGTTTCCGCCGCGCCGCCGGAACCCGAACCCTTGGATGTCGCCTTGCACCCCGACGCCAGGGCGTTTGCCGAGGCCGTCGCTCCGTCGCTCGCCGTGGCCTTCGCGGTACCGCCGTCTTGTCCAGTGGTCTGCGCATAGCCGCCCGTTCCGCTCGCCTCGCTATTCGCGCTCCCGCCTCCGTTTTCTATTGAGGCCACTGCTTCTGCCGCATCTTTCGCCTTGGCGACCGCGTCGCCGGCCCCTGCTGCATAGAACTTCGCCATTGCAGTAGCGCCGCCGCTCGCGGTCGAACTCGCTTTGGCGCCGCCGCTTACCTCGATATCCGACGACGCGTTGCTGTCCGCGCCGGTGGCGGTAGCTTTTGTCGTCGCGCCGTGATCCGCTATGGATGTCGCGGTCGCGTGATCCCCCGACGCCTTGCTGCTGGCCGCGCTGCTGTTTACCGCTTGCGATACCGCAGTGCCGAGATTCGACGCCTCAGCCTTCGCCTTGTTCGGTGCGCCGGTTGCCGCATCGCAAGTGACGCCGGTGCCGTCCATCGCCATCGACCCGACGTCGGTGTCGGTCGTCGAGCACGACTCCTTGTCAGACGCGGCGAACGTCGCGGTTCGAGTCACCATCAGGGCAAGTGCCACCGCTGCCGTCGCTGCGCCAATCCGGACTATTCGCATTCGCATGAATTCCCCTCCCGCACGCGACTGTATCCGGCGGCAGTCGGCAACATCCAGTGCTGCGCGATTTCTACTTGGCGACTTTTCCGGATCCCGATAGCGAAACTGTCTGCGGCGCGCCATTGGCGTTGTCGGCAATCGTCAGCTTCCCGGTCTGCGTCGTGGTCCCCGCCGGAGTAAATGTCACTGAGATCGAACAGGACGCACCGGCCGCCAGGTTCGCGGGACAGTCGTTGGTCTCCATGAACACTCCCGGATCGGAAATCATCTCGATCACGACCGGAAGCCCCGGATGCTTCTTCTTACCCTTGGGATTGGAGACCTTCACCATCTTCGGCTTGCTCGTCGTCCCGACCGTGGTCTTCGCAAACTTGACCGACTTCGGTTTGATCTTGAGCGTCACCGCCACCGGCGTCGGCGATGCGGTCGGCGTCGCCGTCGCAGTCGCGCCCGTCGAGGTGGCAGTAGCGGTCGCCGTTGCAGTCTTCGTTGCAGTGGCAGTCGCGGTCGGAGTCCCACCGGTCGATGTCGCAGTAGCTGTCGCCGTCGCGGTCTTCGTTGGAGTGGCGGTCGCAGTCGGAGTCCCGCTGGTCGATGTGGCAGTAGCTGTCGCCGTTGCAGTCTTCGTTGCAGTCGCGGTCGCAGTCGGAGTCCCACTGGTTGATGTCGCAGTAGCTGTCGCCGTCGCAGTTCTTGTTACGGTCGCCGTAGCAGTCGGAGTCCCACTGGTCGATGTCGCAGTAGCTGTCGCCGTCGCAGTCTTGGATGCGGTTGCAGTGGACGTCGCGGTGGCCGTCGCAGTGGCTGTCGCGGTCGCCGTCGGCGACGCGGGCACCTGCGCGTAAACGCCCTGAATGATGCTGCCGTCGGGCCAGTTGTCGCGGACGATTCCGTCGAAGGCAATCACCCAACTATTCGCGCCGGGGTTGAACTCCAGCACCTCTTCCGGCGCGAAGTTGACCCCACCGATCGAACCGGGCTCATCGAACGACACCAACAGGTCCGCATTCGGGAGCATCGTGGCGCCTTCGAGGTTCATGCCATCAGGGATACCGGCCGTTGCGCTGTCGAAAACCAGCGAATAAGCGGCGCCATCAAACGACACGATATCGGCAGGTTTAACCGTCAGCATCCCCCCGCCCGTCTTCGGTAAACTGACCGTCACGTCGAATGAGAGCAGCAGATGTCCCAACGAATTCATTCCGATCGCATCGATTCGCGCGCCGTCGGGAACTCCGTTGCTCTCGCCCGAGTAGAAGAGCGTTGACGAGAAAAAGGCCCCGGACGAGTTGTACGATGCGACGTCGCGCGGACTGACGGTCACGTTGCCGCCGCCGAAGGCCGGCAGCGTCGCCGTGGTGTCGAACGTGACAAGAATCTGCGGCGCAGTGAGCGGGAAATACCCAGTCACGTTCACGCCCGCCGGGATTCCGGCAAAGTTAGTCGGAGTTGTGCCGGATGGAAACGAGTAGCATTGCACCTGCTGAGGCGAGATCGTCCCGCTGGTTAGAGCCACGGTGACATCAGGCGTGATGCATAGCTCGCTCAACGAGGTCTGCGCTGCCGCCGGCACGACCGTTAGCATCATCGCCGCAGCCAGCATCGCGAGGATGCCTGCCGCAACCACGCCACGCTTACGCCCGGTACATCCGTTCGGTCGACCTGTTCGGCTCATGTTTACCCCGCCTCGAGCCCTAGCAAGATGATCCGCTACAGAGATTCTGTTGGCTGGAGCCCTCGATCGAGGTGCCGTTGGACAGGGGAACGTTCGTTGTGTTCTTCAGGACATTCCCCGCGTAGCCGGTGTCCGTATCACCCGCGGCAATACCGGTCGTGTTGTTGAAGGCAGTGTTGTCGGAGATAAGACATCCGCTCCCTTTGCAATCGATGCCCGTGGTATTGGCGTTCGCAGTATTGCGCGAGATCACGCACCCGTTCCCGGCGCAATCGATACCGTCCAACTTGCCGTTGCCGCTTACAGTATTGCCGGAGATCACACACACGCCGGAGCAATTTATTGCGGCGCCGCTCGCACTAGTGGAGTTGTTTGCCGTGCAGTCCTCGACCAGCGAGTTGTTCCCGACGCTGATTCCGCTTCCGTTCGCATCGGCATGCACGTTTCTCACAATCGCAAAATTCCCCACGTTGACGCCGGTAGTGAATCCGGTCACCGTCCCGTTTTCCACCGTCACGTCGCCAACTGTCGCGTTGACTCCAACGCTGCCGTTTCCGCTGATAGCGAATCCGTTCAAATCGATCGTCACGACCGGCGCGGTTACATCAATCGCGTCGGTGCCAAGAGGAGCGGCGAGGTTGCCGGTCAGGCGGTAGCTTCCGTTGTTGGTCGCGCCGGTGATTTTGAATGGATACCCACCGGCCGCTTTCACCACCGCGTCGCTGATCTCGATTGTGCCGTCGACCGCGCGCGCCGAGGCTGCCCACGCGAGCATCGCCGCCGCGAGTAGCATCGATACTAGTTTCTGCCGTTTCATTTCTCGTTTCTCCCGCCGATGCCAGGTGTCGCCTTCGCCCACGGAGTTCACGCCGCCTCAACTGGCCTCAGCAAAATGATCCCGTACAAAGATTGTTGTGCAGCGAGCTGGGGCCGGAGACGTTCGTGGTGTTCTTCAATACATTCCCGCCAAAGCCCGTGCTCGCATCGGACGATTCGACGCCGGTGGCGTTGTTGAAAACAACATTGCCGGAGATCAAGCAGCCGCCCCCGTTGCAATCGATGCCGGCGATGCTGTTGGCGGCAGCAGTGTTGCCCGAGATTACACAGCCGTTCCCTTGGCAGGTGATGCCGGCGTCTGCATTGCCGTTTGCGGTATTGCCGGAAATCGTCGACGCCCCGCCGCAATTTATCGCCGGCTCGATCGCGAGAGTGCAGTTGTTTGCCGTGCAGCCCTCGACCAGGGCGTCGGACCCGGTCTGGATGCCGGTTCCATTCACGTCGGCATGCACGTTTCTGACGATGCTGACATTTCCGACGTCAACGGCGATGCCGAACCCGGTGACCGTCCCGTTCTCGACCGTAACCTCGGCGGCGGTCGACGCGTTAATTCCGTTCGGGGTGATGCCCGAACTGCCGGGCCCGATAATCCCGAATCCGTTCAAATCGATGGTGACGTTGCTCGCGCTCACGTCGATCCCGTCGGTACTGGCCGGTGGTTTCAGGTTGCTGGTCAGGCGGTAGCTTCCGTGCGTGGAGATGACGAACGGAAACCCGCCGGCCGCCAGCACCTTCGCCTGGTTAATCTCGATAGTGCCGTCCACCGCACCCGCCGACGCTGCGAACGCGAGTATCCCTGCCGCCGCAAAGATTGCCGCTACTGACAGCTTCAGTTTCATTTCGGGCTCCCTCCTCGACAGTGACGGGCGCGCGCCGGACCGCTCGCAATGCGGCGGTGCTCCCCTTCGCAACGTTGCGGAGGCGACCCGAGGCTGGCCGTCACAGATGGATGGAGCCTTAGCTACTGTCGCACCACTGCTATGTCAAATGACTCCTTGTTTGCGGCCTCGACAAAACCAAAACTACCAGTGGACCTACTCTTCGTATCGAGGTTCAGCCAGTCTTGGGGGGATGAACTTTTCCGCCTTACGCTCGCGAATTTCCCGTGCTACTACTCATTCAGCATGGTCGACTATGCGCTGCGCGCACCCGGCTCGATGAAGGACGAACAGCCGCCCGCCGCGCCCCCGACTATTCCTCTACGACAACCGTTGTCATCGCACTCTGCCATAATCGAAAGCATGAATTCCTCACCCGCTCCCCAACGCTCGCTCACCTCGAATCAAACCAATCAAACCCATCCCAACCTCATCATGCGCCGTCAACTTCACTCCCTCGATCCTTCGATCGGATCGCTCTGCCAATGCGTTCCCTCCCTCGCACGTACACGCTCGGCGGAAGAGATCGAGGAAAAGGAAAATGTCAACAAAATTCCCTCGATCCGCAATTTTTGGCTTTAGAACGATGTTTACATTAGGCACGTCTGCCACTAACCTTTAGTTTCCACCCAGCAACTGAGGAACCAACAATGGCTGAAGACGCAATCAAAGTTAGAATCGAAGGCGAAATCGCATACATCGCGCTCAACCGTCCCGAAAAGCGCAACGCGATTAACCAGGCGATGCTCCGCGCACTTCCCGAGGCGATCGACGAGGTCGATCGCAACGACGTGCGCGCGATCATCATCTACGGCGAAGGCCAGGCATTTTCGGCCGGCATCGATTTCACTTCGCTCACCAACGATACCGGCGCGCGCGGCGGCGAAGGCGGCGGCCCCGACATGCAGCGCTTCCGGCGCTTCGTCGCCGAGTCGCAGGCCTCGCTCAACCGCATCGAGAGCGTCGAGAAGCCGGTTATCGGCGCGCTCCACGGCTTCGTCGGCGGACTCGGACTCGAGCTCGCGCTCGCCTGCGACGCGCGAATCGCATCAACCGGCGCGCGTCTCGGGATGCCCGAAGTGCGCATCGGCCTCGTGCCCGACGTCGGCGGCACCACGCGGCTCACGCGCACTGTCGGCTATGCGCGATCGAAAGAACTGATCATGACCGCGCGAATGATCGAGGCGGCCGACGCCGAAAAGATCGGGCTCGTGAATCGCGTCGTCGCCGAAGGCGCACATCTCGCGGCGGCCGAAGAGTTGGCGCGCGAGATTGCGCGTAACGCACCGCTCGCAGTCGGACTCGCGAAACGAATCATCGACAAGGGCCACGGCCTCGACAAGATGACCTTCCAGGAGCTCGAAGTGCTGGCGCAGAGCTCGTTGCTGCTCACCGAAGATTTCCGGGAAGGGGCGACCGCGCTGGCGCAGCGCCGCGACCCGCGCTTCAAGGGACGTTGAGGCGAATCTCGAAGCCGGCCTCGAAGGTCGCTTTCGGCGCAAGCTCGCGCATCCCCGCCGCGACGCCCCGCAGCGCAAGATTGAACGCATCGGGCGCGCATGTGTACGGCTCGATCGCAACGACCGCATTGTCCGGCGGAGCATAGACAACGAAATCACCGAACGCATCGTCGGCCCGAATCTCGACTGCGACTTTCAGCGACGGATCGATCAGCCGCGCGCGCGGCGCCGCATCATCGCCCATTGAGCTCGGCGCCATGCGGAACACATCATCGTAAGTATCAGTCCCCAGCTGGCGCGGCGCGCGAAGATCGTATTTGCCGGCGAGCGGCTCGGTCGTGCCGGTGGGAATGAATCGCGCATCGAGCGGCCAGCGCGCGTCGGCGTCGAGCTGAATCATCATCGCGTCGCGCGAGCCCTTCGGATTGAGCGGCGCGTGAAAATACGGATGCGCGCCGAATCCGAACGGCATCGCCGAGTTGCCGGTGTTGGCGATGCGCGCCTTCAATCTCAGTCCATTACCTACTTCGTAGTCTATTTCGAGCGCGAACGGCCACGGCCAGATAGAACTGAGATCGGGATAGTCAGAAGAATCGAGAACCGCCGAGACGAAGTAGGGTCCGCGCCGCGTGACGCGAAACGCGCGCTCGCACGCGAAGCCGTGAATCGAGTGCCCTCGCGCGGGCTCATTCACTGGCAGCCGATATTCGCGCCCCTTGAACGCGAAGCTCGCGCCGGCGACGCGCCCCGGCCACGGAAAGAGAATCGGAATGCCCCCGCGATGCGGATGCGCGCGCCAGTCATCGGGATTCGCCGGCCCCGCAATCACGTCGATCGCGCCGGCGCGGTAGCTCATGCACTGGCATCCGGCGCCGGGCACAATAACCGCGCGTTCGCTCTGTGCCTCAAGCGTTATCAGTTCCACGATGATTTTCGATTCGCGAGAGAACGCGGTAGCAAGGTTTCAGCCCGAGGCTCGAGCGTCTCCCTCTATTGAGTAATTGTCGCGCGATGAAAACCGCAAACTACAATCGCACGAGTAGACAGAAATGCAAAAACTGACTAGTGGTCCCGTCCACCGCCGCGGCGCTCGCCGCCGCCACCGCCACCGGCTCCGCCGCTGCGCGCCTGTGCTTCATTGACGCGAATTGGCCGACCCTTGATGTCGCGCCCGTTCAGTTTCTTGATCGCACCTTCGGCTGCGTCATCGGTCGCCATCTCGACGAATCCGAATCCCCGCGAACGGTTGGTGGCGCGGTCGATGATGACTTGCGAGCTGTCCACCTTTCCTGCTTCTGAAAATACATCGAGCAGATCCTGGTCGGTCACAGTCCAAGCCAGATTCCCAACATACAGTCTGCGGCCCATTACCCTCTCCTCGCGCGGTTGCTCCGCAGCGTACTGCGTAAGTTAGCTATGCGAACGCGCGCATCTAAGTCCGAATTTCGCAATGCTTATAGCACCGCGCCAAGCGCAAACATAGCGCTTTCTCTTGGGTCTCATGCCTTTATTTCGCCGTTTCCACTGGTAACAAACTGGCTAGCAGGTAGGGAGATCCGGGTCTTAAGTGTAGTCAATCTTGATCAAACATTAGGCTGTTGGCGCTGGACAGTTATTTCAAACGAATACTGGAGGTGTGTGTGCAGGTAGAGAATGCCTACAGAATCGAACGAATGCCTACACGCGATATTACGGGCATTGTGATTCCTGGCAGCGTCTAAGGTCGTTAACTCGCATGCCGTACTTGCCGAACGACCGACGTGCTCGAACTTCAGTGAGCTCTGGCAGGGAGTCGGCCGAAGAACTCGTCGGACGTTGCGAGGGACCGCGACCAAGTGACACACAATCTTGCCAGGCAGTCTTCAACTACGAAAACTGTGGTCGCCGCGCTGACGCAATGGCAACTCTCTGGTTGAACAATTTGCTGAGAATCGATGTGGCTATTCTGCTTCATTAGTCAGAGCCATTCGAAAACACCTAACAGCTATATGCAGTTGCTTGAATGTTGATAGTCGACAAATTGAGTTTGATTCTTGTAGAAATAGGTTTTATTGTGTACATTCAGAATTGATTTGTACTGATCAATTCCCCCACAAAGGAGATAGCTAATGCCTCAGATGAAAGCCTCGCGCGGAGCCGCCTCGGCATTCCAGCAAGTCCAGCGGCAAGCGCGCACCCTGTTGATCAAACTACGTAAGGACATTCGCGCAAAAGAATCGATCCTGAACAAGCTAAAGGAAGAGGAAGCACGGCTGGATTCGTTGATCGGCCGCGGAAGCGGTGCGGCAAAGGCGATCAGCAGCGGGCCGCGTGGCCGCGTCAATTGGCGCGCCGTACTGTTGGCCCTGCCCAAGCAGTTCAAGGCCGCCGACGTGCGCGAAGTGCGCGGCCTTAAGGGTAAGCGTCCGTCGGAAATCTTCGCAGCGATCACGCGATGGATAGACGCCGGTGCGGCGCGCCGAAAGGCCCGCGGAGTGTACGAACGAGTCTGACCGAAGCTCGGCGCGTGCAAACCCGGGAATCTGCTTCGCGCTAAGAGACGAGTGCTTGACGGCGCCGCGAGTCCTTTTCCGCTGCGCCGTTTTCAATCGAACGATTTGGTATAAACTTTAAAACCTCAATCGCGTGCGAAAGAGCCAAACTACATGGCCGTGATGACTATTGAATGGCGGGCGGATACCGTCCGCATGATCGATCAGCGCCTGCTTCCGGCGCGCGAGGTCATCAGAACTTATCGCGACTACCGCGGCGTCGCGGAAGCTATCCGCACGATGGTGATTCGTGGCGCGCCCGCGATCGGCGTCGCCGCAGCGATGGGCGTGGCGCTCGGCATCAAAGGGACTGCCGGCGCGAAAGCGCAAAAGCGCTTCGCAGTGGTCGCGAAGGCTCTGAAAGCCACCCGGCCAACGGCAGTAAATCTGGCGTGGGCGGTGGATCGGATGGGCCGCGTGCTCGATGACAGCATCTCACTCGGAGCTGCAGAGTTGTTCAGCCGAATGCGCGCCGAGGCGATCGCGATCTACACGGAAGACGTCGCCGCGAATCGTGCGATGGGAAAGTTCGGCGCCGAACTTATCGGCGATCCGGCGACGGTGTTGACCCATTGCAACGCCGGCGCGCTGGCGACCGCGGGATATGGGACGGCGCTCGGGGTCGTGCGCGCTGCGCGCGACGCGGGCAAAAAAATCCAGGTCTTCGCCGACGAGACGCGACCATTTTTGCAGGGCTCGCGGCTGACGGCATGGGAGCTCCACAAGGATCGGATACCGGTCACCGTGATCGCCGACAATATGGCCGCGACGGTGCTCTCGCAAAACAAGATCGATTGCGTGGTCGTCGGAACAGATCGCACTGCGGCAAACGGCGACGTCGCAAACAAGATCGGCACCTATCCGCTGGCGGTGATGGCCCGACGTCACGGCGTGCCCTTCTATGTCGCAGCTCCGTTGTCGTCGATTGACCTCGACTGTCCCAACGGTGCCGCGATACCGATCGAGGAACGCTCGGGTAGCGAGCTCACCGAATACGCCGGCAAGCGGATCGCACCTAAGGGCGTCAGAACCTTCAACCCCGCGTTCGACGTAACTCCTGCCGAGCTGGTGACCGCGATCATTACCGAGCGCGGCGTCGCCTACCCTCCCTATACCGAGAGTTTGCGCGCGCTTAAGAGTAAATCCTGACGCGACTGACTATTCGTCGAAGTGATCGAGATACTCGGAAAGCCCATAACCGATCTTGCCGTCCCAGTTCCACTCGGTCATGCCTTCTGCGATTCGAGTGACTATTCCGGCGCGGCGGTTGCGCAGCGGAATCATCGATAGCACTTTGCCGGTAATGACTATTGGCGTTCCGCCGTCAATCGTCTGGCAGGTCACTTTGATCTTGTCGTGGAGCTGCTGCTCGCCGGTGAATTCAGTCTGAACGTCAACGTTCACGATGTGCAGGAACGGCTTGCCCTTGCGCGCGACAAATCCGCCCGGGCGCTCACTGCCGTCGCGGTTTACTGTGATCGTAGCCATCGCGCCGAGATCCGCGTCGAAGTTCATCGTGAGCCATCGATAGAACTTGGGCGCCTGCCAGTAGCGCGGTCCCCAGCTATGATCGCGCAGGCCGAGCCCGTCGATTTTGAACTCGCGGTCGCTGCCGTCGGTCGTCAGCACCAGTTTCCCGGTCGCGTGCCCCAGTTGCTCGAGATGACCCTTCGCGAACTGGGCTTCAGGGTTGCCTGACGGCTTGGGCGATACCCACTGGTCTCCGATTTTCTCGCGCAATTCGCCGCCCCATCCGGGCGACGTCGCCACGTAGTCAATCTCGAGCGTCGCGCGTGAATACGGATTCGACTTGAACGCCTTGGCGGGATCGGCCATCTCGAGCGGATTATTCAGCATGCAGACTTTGCCACGATAGCTGACGCGATGCCGTTCGAACGGTTTGACGACTTCGAACTTCGCCCCGCCCGCATCGTGCGCGTCATTGTTCTTGATCTCGGGCCTTTGAAACATGAAGCCGACGGTGCCGTCCGGGAGATAGAGGCAGGCGGTCATCTCGGCGTAGCCTTCGTTGGCGCGATTACCCAGTCGGATGAAACCGCCGAGCCGCTGACTGCGGTCGTAGAAATTGTAGTATGCGCTTTCGTTGAAGTTGGATTCGCCGGTGTTCGGATGCATCAGGTCGTCTTGTTCTAGCAGTACCACTTTCTGTTCGGGCATTAGTCAATTCTCCGTTTTGGATTTGCGAATGGCTATATCACTTTCCAGGTAACGCGGATTCGCGATACGCAGTTTGTCCTCGACGCTCTGACGCACGACCGCCAGCACCTCGCGGCGCCAATCGCCTTCATCAGCATCGCCGGCACGAACCTTCGCGGTCAACTCTTCGCCCATACTCGCAGCGGCTTTGCGCAGATCGTCGAGGCTGTGCAGATGCGGCGCGTCATGCTGCAGCAATCGCGCCAGTGCTTTCACTTCGCTCCGAACGAGCGGATCTTCCATCGCGATCTCGCGCGCCACGATTCGCATTACGTTGGCTACGACGCGCGCCTGGAACTGGCGCGCGCCTTCGATCGTCGGCACCAATTCGCGATCGACGAAGTCGGCGGCCGCTTCGAGCAATTCAATAGATGTTGGTCGGTCTTGCATATTTGCTATTCGATCAGATTCAGGAGCTCGAGTTCCGTTTCCGCAGTGCGCCGGCCGATGCTCGCGAGTTCGACACTCTTCACGAATCCGTCGATATGCGTCCGCGCCTGGCTGATGGTGATTATGCCCCAACGAAGATTTCCGAAAACCTCCCAGAATCGCGCCGCTTCGGGATCGACCGGGGCGCCGCTGGCCTTCTCGTAAGCACGGAAAAAATCCTCGCGTGTGCCCAGCCCGCCAACAGCCTTCTGATCGTTGCCAAACCGCCACGCCCGCACGCACATCCATCCGACGTCTTCCATCGGATCGCCAAGATGCGCCAGCTCCCAATCCAGAATTGAGCGCACGCCCTCAGGGCCGAAAATCACATTGCCGATTCGATAGTCGCCGTGCACGAGCGTTTTGCGCGGAGTCTTCGGCACCCGCTTCACGAGCCATCGGAAAGCCAACTCAAATGCGGGGTGCGGCTCAAGCGCGAGGCGGCGAAAGTTTTCCTCATAGCGTTTGACTTCGGTCATCGCCGCGCTCTCGCCCGGCTCAGCCAAAAAATCAAGCTTGTGTTTAACCGGATCGATCCGATGAATCTTTGCGAGAATTTCGGCGAGTTGCGCGGGCATCACCTCGCGCGCGCGGGAATAAGCGTCGTCGCGGAGCAGGCGGCGCGCCAGAGTTTCGCCGTCGACGCGCTCCATGATGAAGAATGCGGAAGCGAGAACGGCGGGATCCTCAGAAACCCAAAACACCTCGGGAACCGGAACTCGCTCTTCGAACGCAGCACGAATCACCATGAACTCGTGAAGGCGATTGGTCGAAATGTTGTGGGCGCCAGGATCGCGTCGCAGCACCATCGCGCGCCGAGTCGTTTCGCCCCTGCGCTCCATCGCACAGTCGAACGACCAGATCTCCCGCGACGCTCCGCCCGGCATCTTGCGAAAGTTCTCGATCGCGACGGCGTCGAACTGGCCTTCGCTGCGGATGAAGGCAGTCAAGCGCGCGAGCATTTCGCTGAGTTCGAGCTTAGGCATCTCGTGTACTTCACTGAATGAGTATCACGAAAATTCGCAGCTCCGCACGCCAAGCGATTGGATCGCCTGACGGTCAGGCGCGATGGCCCACCTTCTGCGCAATCCCGTCGCCAAGCAGGTTGAAGCCGAGAATCGAAAATCCGATTGCGAGTCCGGGCGCAGTCGTGAGATGCGGGGCGACGAGCAGGAAGGCGCGGCCGGCGTCGAGCATGTTTCCCCAACTGGGCGTGGGCGGAATCGCTCCCAAGCCGAGGAATGACAGCGCGGCCTCGGCACCGATGATGCCGCCGATTCCGAATGTCGCCTGCACTGCCAGCGGTCCAACGACGCCGGGCAACAGATGACGAATCAGCAGCCGCGACCGGCTGGCGCCCAGGCTCTCGGCGGCAAGAACGTAGTCGCGCTCGCGCAGGCTTAAAACTTCGCCGCGCACGATTCGCGCGTAGCCGGTCCATCCCATCGCAGTCAGCGCGATCGTGAGATCGATCAGGCCGGGCCCGAGAATTGCGGCCAGCGCGATTGCGAGCAGAATTCCCGGAAAGGCGAGGACGATATCGACGCCGCGCATGATGACGTTATCGATGCGACCACCCGACATCGCAGCGGTTGCGCCAATCAAGCTGCCAACTACCAGCGAGATCGCGACCACGACCGTGGAAATCGAGAGCGAAAGGCGGCCGCCCCACAGGATGCGGGCAAGAATGTCGCGGCCGAGCGCATCGCAACCAAATGGATGCGCGCGGCTGGGTCCAGCAAGAATGTTTGCGAGATCGATCGACAGAGGATCTGTGCGAAAAACAATCGGACCGACAATTGCCGCCACGACACTTGCGACGACAATAGTCACTCCAATAGCCAGTGACGGATTGCAGAAGTGTCCTCTCACGAGATTCGCACTCGCGGATCGACCAACGCGTAGACGAGATCGGTTGCGATGTTCACGACGACGTAGGTCATTGCGAACGTGAGTACGCATCCCTCGACGACGGGATAGTCGCGCGCCCCGATCGCGGTAATCAGCAGGCGGCCGATTCCCGGCCACGAGAAGATTATCTCGGTGATGAGCGTGCCGCTCAGCAACGCGCCCATCTGAAGCCCAACGATCGTCACGATGGATGTGAGCGCGTTCTTGAGGCCGTGGCGAAAAAGTGCCGCGCGCGCGCTCAAACCCTTGCTGAGCGCGGTGCGCATGTAGTCGCTCTCGCGCACGCGAATCAGGCTCTGGCGCAACATGCGCGCGAGGATCGCGGCAAGCGCGGTGCCGAGCGTGGCTGCCGGCAGCACGAGATGGTCGAGACCGCCGCGGCCGGTGAGCGGTAGCCAGCGCAAATCCAGCGAAAACAAAATCATCAGCAAAGGGCCGAGGTAGATGTGCGGAACCGAAATGCCGACGATTGCGAATCCCATCGCGCTCAGGTCGCCGGCGCCGCCGGGATTCGACCCCGCGATTAATCCCAGCGGGAATGCCAACAGAATCGCAACCAGCATTCCCGCCGCAGCGAGCTCGATCGTCGCGGGAAAGCGTTCTGCGATCAGTTGCGAGACCGGCTTGCGATATGAAATCGATTCGCCGAGATTGCCGACGGCGAGTCCACCGAGAAACGCTGCGTACTGCTCCAGGAGCGAACGATCGAGTCCGAGCGAATGCCGCATCCCGACCACGTCGGACGGCGCCGCAGTCTCACCGAGCATCGCGACCACAGGATCGCCCGGCACGAGGTGGATAATCGCGAAGGTCAGCGTCGCGACGCCGACCGCGACGGGTATCAGCGCGAACAGTCGCCGCACCAGGCGATTGATCACTGGATCGATGCGACGGGTTGGCCGCTGCTGTCAGGTGCAGCGAGCTTTAGTGTAGCCAGCGAACGGAGGCTGCCGTTCGGGTACGCCTCGAAGCCCGCCAGCCGTCGATTCATCACGGCTACGTTGTCGACCCACCACAGCGACACATACGGCAGATCGTCGGCTGCGAGTTGCTGCACTTGCGCGTAGATTCTTTTGCGAGCATCAGGATCGATGGTAGTTTTTCCCGCTTCGACGAGACGGTCCATCTCAGGATTCGAATAGTAACCTCGATTCTCTCCGTGCGGGGGCGTCTTCTTCGAATCGAATACCCTGTAGTACTGGTTCGGATCGTTTATGCCGACCCATTGAAGCGAGGTCAGATCGAAGTTTCCGGCCTGGATGTCGGCGTAGTAGGTAGCAAACTCAAGCGTGCGTATAGTCAGTTCGATACCCACTCGCTGAAGCATCGCCTGGAAAATTTCGCCGATTCGCGCGCCTTCGGGAGACGTCTTGAATTCGAATCGAAGGCCGCGCGTCCCATCTTTGGCGGCGGGATAGCCCGCTTCGTCGAGAAGCTGGCGCGCTTTTCGCGGATCGTAAGAATAGGTTGTGACGTTGCCTTCGTATGCCCAACTCTCCGGCGAAAGCATGCCAGTAGCCATTCGTCCATTACCTAGTAAAACGGTACTGACTATCGCATTGCGATCGATCGCATAGGCGATCGCACGCCGCACGCGCAGATCGCGCAGCCGTGGATTTCGAAAATTGAAGCTTAGGTAGCGATAGGTATTTCCAGGAGTCTTGCTGATTTCGATCGAGCGGTCCGCGGCGAGCCATGGCAACACGTCGTTCTGGATATTGTTGCCGGCAAAGTCGCAAACACCTTCTGCCAGTTCGAGCGCACGCACCGTCGGATCAGGGACAATCTTGAAAAGGATCGACTGCGCCGCGCCCGGTGGATGCGGATAGTACGGATTGCGCTCAAGCCGCAAGAACTCGTCGCGCGAGTAAGCGACCATCTTAAAGGGTCCACTACCCATTGGCGCAGCGCCGGTTCCTTGCGCAGGCAACGGAGTCCCGACTGGCACGATGCCTTCAGTCGCGATCTCGACGGCGGGCGCGTATGGATGCGCGACGGTTATGACGACAGTGTAATCGTCGGGCGCTTCGATCGATTTTAATTCCTCGAGGCTGGCGCGCTTCGGCGACATCGATTCGGGAGCGAGTATCGAGTTGTAGGTGAACAGGACATCGCGTGCCGTTAGTTCGCGGCCGTCGCTGAAGCGCACTCCGTGGTTGAGATGGTAGACGGTCTTCGTCGGGGAGGGATGCTCAATGCTTTGTGCAAGACGGCCGACGAACTGGCCGTTGCGACCGTTCCTAACGAGGGAATCGAAAATCAGTTCGTTGATGCGCGAGGACATTGCGTCGGTACCGAAGCGCGGGTCCGTCGAGGTCGGCGATGTTTCAATATCAACCTGGATTGTCCCGGGAGGGCTATCGTTACGACGACGATCGCATCCAGCGAGCGCGATGAGCGTCGCAGCAATCTGCGTGAGCAATAGCAGCCGCCGGGTTGTCTTCCGCGTCCACACAGTTGGCGCGATAATAACATGACGATGAGCAAAGATTGGCGCGCGAAGATCGGGCTGCGTGAGGGCGACCTCACGGACGCCGATGTCGATGCGATTGTCAATGCGGCGAACAACGACCTGATGCTGGGCGGAGGCGTCGCTGGCGCGATTCGTTTGAAGGGCGGTCCTTCGATTCAAAATGAATGCAGCCGAATCGGACCGATCGCCGTGGGCGAGGCCGCAATTACCGGCGCGGGACGCCTGCCGGCCCGGCACGTGATCCACGCGGCGAGCATGCGTTTGGGCGAGTCCACCTCAGAGCCGAACCTTCGCGCAGCAACGCGCAACTCGCTGATGCGCGCCAACGAGAACTCGCTCAAGACGATCGCGTTTCCGGCGATCGGCACCGGCATCGCGGGATTTCCGATCGAGCGATGCGCGCAGGTCATGCTCGAGGAAGTGCGCGCGCATCTCAGCGCTTCCACGACGCTCGAGCGCATCGATTTCATTTTGTTCGATCGACGGTCGCTTGAAGTCTTTGCGCGAGTGCTCGCGGAAATGAAGTAGTCAATCGAGCTCTAGTGAAACGAATTCGACATTCGCCGTTCATCGCGGCGTAACGCGCGGCGTTTCTAATCATCGCAGGTGGAGAGCGCGAATTTTTTTGCGGCGCCGGTGCGGTTGTCGGGGAAGATGGATGACATCGAGCGCCTGGAACGTTACCTTCTATGCATGCGGCTGGGTGCCATCGATGTCGGATCCAACTCCGTCCACATGATCGTTGCCGACGTCAGCCGCGACGGTCACCTCGAAGTCGTCGACCGCGTTAAGGAAATGGTGCGCCTGGGGCGGCGCTCGTTTACGACTGGACGCCTCACCGCGGAATCGATGGATCTGGCCGTGCGCGCGCTTGTGAACTTCAAGAAACTGCTGCGGGTGCGCCGGGTCGAGAGGCTGCGCGCCGTCGCGACCAGCGCCGTGCGCGAGGCGCGCAATCGCACCGAGTTCATCCGCCGCATCAAGCGCGAGACCGGCCTAACCGTAGAGGTTATCTCCGGCCTCGACGAGGCGCGGCTGATCTTCAAGGCCGCGCGTCACGCACTCGGGCTCGACGGCGGACCGCATCTGCTCGTCGACGTCGGCGGCGGCAGCGTGGAACTGGTGCTGGTGCGCGACGGTAAGCCGCTGTGGATGCGCAGCGTGAAGCTTGGCGCCGCGCGGCTGGCCGAGAGATTTCTCCTCGACGACCCGCCGACGCGCGCGCAGTTGGCGAAGCTCGAATCGTATCTCGAACGCACGATCGGGCCGCTGATGCGTAAGGCGAAGCGCGCGGGCGTGGTCCGCGCGATTGGAACGTCGGGCACCATCAACACGCTGGTTGCGATGGCGCGATCGTCGCGCGGTGAGGAGCTCGGCCGGCTGCACGGCGCGAGCGCGTCGGCCGGCGAGATTTCCGATCTGTCGCGCGACCTGGTCGAGGCCAACGCCGCCTTGCGCGTCGATCTCCCGGGCATGGACGCCAAGCGCGTCGACCTGATGCCCGCCGCTGCCACCCTGGTGAACTTCATCCTGAAGAAATCCGGTGCGCCCGAGCTGGTCGCATGCACCTGGGCGCTGCGCGAGGGCGTGCTGCTGGGCCTCGCGCACAAGATCGATTCGCGCTCCGCTGCCGACGCCCGACGCCGCTCGGTGGGCGCGCTGGCCACTCGGTTCGCCGCCGCCAACGATCACGGCAAACAGGTGGCGAAGCTTGCGCTGAAGCTATTCGACGCGACCGCACCGGTTTTGGGCCTGCCGAAGTCCTCGCGAGAACTGCTTGAATTCGCGGCTTTATTGCACGATATAGGCCACGCGATTGATCATGACCGGCACAATCGCCATTCTTACTACCTGATTAAGAACGCGGAGTTGTTCGGCTTCGACACTGACGAAATCGAGGTCATCGCGCAGGCCGCTCGCGGGCATCGCAAGCAGGCCCCGAAACTCGATTCGCCGGATTTGAAATCGCTCAGCCCCGCCAAGCGCCGTGTGATCAGGGGCCTCGCCGCGATTTTGCGCGTTGCCGACGCGCTGGATCGAAGCCACTTCGGTGTGGTTAAGAATATCGAGGTAAGGTACTCGCCCGGGCGCGTGATCGTCGGAGTCGACTCGAAGCGCGAAAAGGCTGACCTCGAACTGTGGACATGCGAGAGAAGAACCGACCTGCTATCGAGACTGCTGGATCGCCAGGTGGTGTTGCAGCGCTAGAGCTGCCTGCCGCCACACCGTCCACCAACGGCCACGCTCCAACCCTTCCGACAAAATCCGCGACCCGCACCGCTCCCAAGACCCTGCTCGAAACTCCGCATCCTTATAAGGGGCGTCTTATCTGCGTCGAGGGTATCGACGGCTCGGGCAAATCGACGCAACTGCTGCTGCTCGAGCGATGGCTCCGCGCGCGCGGCTACCCGGTGCATTTCACCGAGTGGAATTCGTCGCGGCTGGTGCGGCGCTCGATGCAACGCGGCAAGAAAAAGAATCTGCTGACGCCGACGACGTTCTCACTGCTGCACGCTGTCGATTTTGCCGATCGCCTGACCTATCAGATCCTGCCGCCGTTGAAGGCCGGTATGATCGTGCTCGCCGATCGCTACGTCTATACTGCCTTCGCGCGCGATGTCGCACGCGGCGTGCATCCCGACTGGGTCCGCTCGGTTTATAGCCCGGCGCTGCGCCCCGACTTGACCCTCTACTTCCGCGTGCCCATCGACATTTCGCTCGAGCGCCTGCTGTCGGGACGCGCCAAGCTCAAGTACCACGAAGCCGGCATGGACGTCGGCCTGTCGGCCGATCCGGTCGAGAGTTTCAGGATGTTCCAGAGCCGCGTGCTGGAAATTTACGATCAACTGACGACCGAGTTCGGGATGCGTCCCATCGACGCGGCGGCGGAGATTCCCGATCAACAGAAGGTCGTGCGCACGATGGTGCAGGAAATTCTTCGCGACTACGATCTCAAGCGAGCGAACGGAAAAAATGGCGCCACATCGCAGCCACACTAAGGCATGGTACGGGCACGGCCTGCCGTACGTCGCGAAGAAGCGGCTGCCCGGCCATCTGATCGCGATCGAAGGCACCGACGGCGTCGGCCGCTCCGCGCAAATCGAACTGCTGCGCCCGTGGCTTGAGCTCGAAGGCTACGCCGTCTCGAACACCGGATGGACCCGCTCGCCGCTGCTCTCCGAAACCATCAACGAGGCCAAGGCCGGCCATCAACTCACCGTCACGACCTTCTCGCTGCTCTACGCGGCCGATTTTGCCGATCGCCTCGAGCACGAAATCCTGCCCGCGCTGCAAGCCGGATTCATCGTGATCGCCGATCGCTACATGTACACCGCGTTCGCACGCAACTCCGTGATGGGCGCCGACCCGGATTGGACGCGCGAGGTCTTCGGCATGGCGTTGGTGCCCGACCTCGTCCTCTACCTCGATATCGACGTCGAGTCGCTCATCCCGCGCGTCATCATGGGCAAGGGGATGGATTACTGGGAATCCGGGATGCATCTCGCGCTCGGCACCGATCTGTTCGATTCGTTCGAGCGCTACCAGAGCCGCCTGATCGACGAGTACCGGCGCTTGTCGAGCGAATTCGGTTTCGTCTCCGTCGATGCGCGCCTGCCGATCGAAGAGCTCCAGGGCGAGATTCGCAAACACATCTCGGAATATTTGTCGGGCGCCAACGGCAAGCCGCGTGACGCGGGCGACAACGGCGCATCGACGCGCAAGGAATAGCACGGTGATAGATGCCTCGCGCCCCAACCCGCCGCCGCGCAGGATCACGCTTTCCCCCGGAGAAAGCGTCGCCGATGCGGCCCGCAAGGCGATAGCGTTCGGCGCCGAAGCTCTCACTCGCAATCAGAGCGCTGCCGAATCCGGCGAAGCCGAGCCGCTGCATCAACTGCGGGTCGCCACGCGCCGCCTGCGCGCTTCGATTGAATTGTTCTCGAGCGTCATTTACGCGGCGCAGCTCAAGATCTTCCGGCGCGACATTCCGTGGATAGCGCATCAAGCCGGTTCCTGCCGCGAGTGCGACGTTACGTCGGATATTCTCGCGGCGCGCGCCGAAAAAATCGACCCCGGCCTCAAGCAGGCGACCGCGCCGATGCTTGTGGCACTCGAGGAACGCCGCAAGGTTGAGCACGCAAAGCTCTACGAGCAGCTCGCGTCGAAGCGCTATACCAGTCTGCTTGCAAAACTGTCGCGCCCCGCAATTAAAAAAGTCGGCGCCGACCGCCGCCTCGGCATCGTCGCCGCACAACTGGTTCGGTCGGCCGCCCGCGGCGCGGCGCGCTTCGGCGAAAAAATCGACGACAATGCTCCGCCGCTGCTGTTCCACAAACTCCGCGTCCGCATCAAGCGCCTGCGCTACGAACTCGAGATGATCGCGCCGCTCGGCGCCAAGCGTCATCGCAAAACTTTACGCCGACTCGAGGAACTGCAGGAGCTGTTCGGCATCTATCACGACATTACCGTCGCGTCCGCCTGGCTGATGGCGTATGCCGAGACTTCCGCCGCGCCGCCCCGCACGATTCTCGCCGCCGGCGCGTTGATCCATTCGCTCGGCAAGCGCGAGAGCAAGCTTCGCCGCCAATGCATGAAAGCATGGCGCCGCTTCGAGCGCTCCGACGCGATGCACGACACGCTCGAAGAAATTCGGCGCGCCGGCAGACTAGCCCTCAAGCCCGTGAGCGCGCCCGCCGCGGACTCGAATGCGAGCGAGCCCGACCCACAGGATCATTCGGAAGGCGTGCCTAGCGACAACATCGGCGCTTCACAGAACGATCACCATTCGATGGATTCGCATTCGGCCACGGACACAATCGCATGAGGCTCTATATCCTGCGTCACGCCACCGCCGAAGAGGCAGCATCGAGCGGCGACGACGGCGCGCGCAAGTTGACCGAACGCTCGAAGGAAAAGATGCGCGGAGCCGCTGCCGGGCTGCGCGCGATGGGTCTGAAATTCAATGTGATCCTGACCAGTCCGCTCGCACGCGCCGCAGAAACCGCCGAGATTGTGTCCTCCGCTTACGAAAATATCCCGCCGCCGCAAGTCCTGCCCGCACTGGCGACCGGCGTGCCCGCCACCGAGGCGGTGAGCGCCTTGCGCGCTTTTTCAAAGCATGAAGACGTGATGATCGTAGGACACGAGCCGCAACTGAGCACGCTCGCATCGATCCTGCTGACTGGCGCCGGCGACGTCGCTCATCTCAAACTGAAAACCGGCGGATGCATCGCGATCGACTTGCCCGCCCGCTTCGAACGCGGCGGCGGCGAATTGCGCTGGATGCTAAATCACCGCCAACTCCGCACGATGCGCAAGTAGCGGCGCGCTCACTCCCACACCACCTTCACTGGCACTTTCTCCGCCACAACTCCTTGCTTGCCGGCCGCGCTCTCCGGAAATTTGTCGGCCATCCAGATTTTTCCCGGCGTGAGCTTTGTGACGAGGCCGGCAGGCCGCACCTGATCGCGAATGTGAATCGCGCAAGCCCACCGGGCTGGCTCTCCATTTACCGGCGACAACGTCCCCGTCATCGCCTCACAGATGGAATTGTCAGCCAAGCGGAATATCCACGGCTCCGCCTTCGGCTCCGGATGCGTCGATTTGGGCAGCGGCTTGGTGAGTTTCAAGACGAATCCGTCAGTCTTCAGCGCCGGGTTCGCATCGCAAACGAGCGCGCCGCGTTTCCCCGCGATGGTGAAGCATGGATCGCTAATACCGTTGCCCACGGTGCATCGCCACGCGCCGGGGCGAGTAACGGCTATCGATTCGGTCCAGCAAGAACCCTCGCGCACATCGCCGCTCGGAACTTTGGGCATGAACCGGATTATCGTAGTATCCGCGACCGTCAGCGGACTGACCGGCACCTGCGCGCGTACTGTCCCTGCGCAAACCATTAGAACGAGGCTGACAAGAAATGTTTTATTTTTCACTTTATTGCAGCGATGCTCTCGTAAACTTCGTCGAATATCGTGCGGTCGGCAACCTCGCGCGATCCAGTCGAATCAGAAAATCGGCAGGTGGACTCCCAACGTGACCATCGCGCCGCTCGCGACACCCATCAGCGCTTCGCCCGCCACCAGGCCTGCTGCGAGAAGAATCCCGGGTCCGCTATCGGCTTCGTCCTCGGATCCAAAAAGCGAATGCGCCAGCGCGCCGATGAAAATCGCGACGCTCAGTCCGAACGGCAGGTAGAGACCGATCGCAGCGGGCATGATCGGCGTACGCCACTTCGATCCGCGGCTTTCGAGATAACGATCGGTGAATCCGAGAATCGCCGCGAGCGCCGCGCCAGTCGCGATCGTCCCCAACGGCAGCCCGCCGTGGAAAACTCCCTGCGTCACTTTCGCCATCAAAAATGCTTGCGGAGCGGCCAGCGCGCCGGCCCGCGCGGTCACCGTACCCGCAATTCCATAGCCGGCGATCAGCAGGTTCAGAATCGGCGCCATCAGGAACGACGACGCGATCGCGCCAACCAGCACTCCGATTTCGAGCGATCGCGGCGTCGCGCCGACGTGAAAGCCGGTGGCGAGGTCGTGCGTCGAGTCGCCCGCCATCGCCGCCGCAGTGCATACGATCGCGCCCGAAAGAATCGCCAGTTGCGGCCCGACGCTTTGCGACACGCCCACAAGTTTCAGAAAGAGTGCCACGGCGAGCAGCACAATCACTGTGACACCCGACACTGGATTGTTTGACGCACCGACGATACCAGTCAGGTAGCCGGCGATCGCGGTCGCAAAAAAGCAGATCAGTGTCAGCAGGATTGCGAGCGCCGCACTGAGCGCGATATTCCCACTCAGCCCCAGGCAGATCGCGAAAATCACAGGCACGCAAAGCGCCACCGCAGTCAGCACGGCGCGCGCCGAGAGATCGGTGTCCTCGCGTGCCGTCGCGAAGGTTTGCGACGATCGCACGACTCGAATGCTGTCGGCGATCGCACTTGCGATCCGCGTGCGCAATTTCCACAGCGTCACGACTCCGCCGGTGAGCATCGCGCCGACCCCTAGGTACCGCACCTGTCCGCTCCACAGTTGCTGCGCGGTTGTCGCGGCGTCTCCGATCCCTCCGCCATGTAGCGCAGTGAGCATGGGAATAGCGACCAGCCAAGCGAATACGCCGCCTGCGAATACCAGCGCCGCGATCCTGATTCCTATGATGTAGCCGACGCCGAGCAGCGCGGCCGAAATATCGAGCGACCCGGCAACCGCCGCGCCGCCTACCCATCGCGCTCCCGACACCGCGCCTGGAATAACTCCGACAAGGTCCTGGAGCGCTTTCAGAGCCGCCGAGATAAGCCCACCAATTACCAGCGGCCGAACATTGGCCTGCGCGTCACCGGCGCGAAGCACCTGCGCGCACGCGACTCCTTCTGGAAACGGCAGGCGCTCCTCGACGATATATGCACGGCGCAGAAAGACCACCAGCAGCGCGCCCATCGTCGCGCCGACGACGCATAGCGCAGTCACCTCGACATACGGGAGTGTCCTGACGCCGCCAAGAATCACCAGCGCCGGAAACGTGAAGATTGCGCCCGCCGCGACGGCCTCGCCTGCCGACGCGATCGTTTGCACGACGTTGTTCTCGAGGATCGTCGAGCCGCCGAGCATCCGCAGTATCGCCATCGAGATGACGGCCGCGGGGATGCTCGCCGATACAGTAAGGCCCGCATACAATCCGAGATAGGCATTCGCCGCGCCAAGAATCAGCGCCAGTGCAATTCCAAGTGAGATGCTCCGCGGCGTGAGTTCGCGAATCGGCTCAGCAGTTGAAGAAGGAACGTCGCGCTGCACGCCGACACTATACGTCGTCGCGCGTATCAGTTCAGCGGGTTCTGATCGAAGAGCCGGGACACCATCGTTGAGTCGAGGTAGGCGCGGACCCGAACGATGATGTTGTCGCGGAAGTAGACGATCCAGCAATACCGATTGTCGAAACGCATGCCGTTTTTAGCAGTAGCTTCAGAGTGGAGCTCAACGACCGCCTGATCGTCGGCCACCAGTAGATGCTCGACATGCAACTGTGCCCCGCCAGGCAAAACTTTACCCAGCTTCGCAAAGGTGCCCGCGATGAAATCGTCTTTCGATTTGTAATGGCCGGCCAGTGGATGCGTTCCCATGACGATCCAGTCGACGTCATCCGCCACGTGCTCAAAGAACGCGGCGCCGTCGCCATGCTCCAGGCCGCTGAAGATCTTACGAACGAAATCTGCCTGGACTGCCATGTCGGTTCCTCCTTGTCCGGGAATTGCGACCGAGCCGGTGACGACCACCAACGCGAGAGCCGGCTCAGCTGCTCTTCGATTCTTCGAGCTTCGGGTAGTCGACCGGCTTCCCGGCTTGCTTCCAACCCTCGATACCGTCGCTCATCACGCTCACGTCGGTGTATCCAGCTGCAACCGCCCGCCGGGCGGCTTCATGCGACGCCGTTCAATGCAGGTCGGCGCAATAGAAAACGAGCTTTGCGCTTTTTTCAGCGGGCAACTCTTTGGCGACATCGTACTTGTCGTCGCTGGTGAGCAGATGCGCGCCGGGGACGACGCCGGCCGTCGATCGCAGGCCCCATCCGTTCGCATCGTAAATGTTGACGTGCGAGTTCGGGTCGTTCATCAGCGACGCGAGCTTGTCGACCCGGATGACGGCGAACTTGTCGGGCTCTTTCGGCTTGTTGTCGAGAAGAGTCCCGACATCAACCGCGAACGCAGACGCGGCAGACAAGACAATCATCGCGGCAATCGCCGCCACCATCGAACGCGCGTGGAAATGCCTACTCATATTACCCAGCCTACCAAACGATCTAACGCCCGCAAAGGTAGAATTCCCACTACCCAGTCGCGTTCGAATCGAGGTAAATTGCCGCCATGCTGAAACTACACGAGCATCCATTCTCCCCATACGTGCAGAAAGTCAAAATCGCGCTCCACGAAAAGAACGTCGCGTTCGACGTCCAGGTGCCCGACGCATTCAGCGGCGCGCCTACCCAATTCGGCAAGACCAACCCGCGGCTCGAAGTGCCTGCGCTGGTCGATGACGACTTTGCGATTTTCGACTCGACTATCATTCTCGATTACATCGAGGAGAAGTGGCCGTCGCCTCCGCTGCTGCCGTCGACGCCGCGCGAGCGCGCGCGCGTGCGGATGATCGAAGACGTATGCGACACATATTACGAGGCAATCAACTGGGGCCTGATGGAAGTGCGTGCGTGGAAGCGCGTGACCGGCGACGCCGCGAAGCAGCTTGAAACGAAAGCATCCGAACAGATCGCCGGCGTATTCGCATGGCTCGAGCGCGAACTCGGCGCGGCGAACTATTTCAACGGCGTGTCATTCGGCTACGGCGACTTGAGCGTTTACCCCCACGTGCGCGGCTCGATCGTGTGGGGCAATCCGCCAAAAGCCGGAACGCGCCTCGCCGCATGGATGACTCGCGTCGAAGAGCGCCCGAGCATCCGCAAGACGCTCGAAGCGGCGCAGCAGTTCACCGGTTCGATGGATTCGCTTCCGCAGATTCTCGAGTCCGGCGCCTTCGCACGCCAATACCGCGACCATCGCCTCGAATGGATGGTCCGCAGCGGCGGCATCGAAGTGGTGCTCGCTGGATTGAAGAAGAAGACGATTCGCTTCTCGGAAGAAGTGTCCTAGCCGGCGGCTTCGCGCGGCGAAGACACAAAGCCTGAGATGTCGCGGACGATCTCGCCGCGCTCGATCGGAACGCATTCGGCCGGAAACTCGCGCGTGATGCGATGGCCCGCGTCCACCAGCGCGCCGATGAAGCGGTCGAGATGGCTCATCGCGCGCGGCAGAATGTCGTGCATCACGACCAGCGTGTACGCGCGCGTCGTGGCATCTCGCAGCGCGCGATCGACCCACGCATCCTGATCGATCCAATCCTCGGGTACGCAATTCCACAGCACGCAGCTGTAACGATTGGCGACCAGGTGATCGACGGCGGCACGGCTCAGCAGATGCGGTCCGATCTTGCCGCCGCCGCCGAACGGCCTAAACAGTTTCGGACTTTCCGCCAGCGCGCCGATCAACTGCTCGGTCTTTGCAATTTCGGAATCGACCGCATCGGACTTCGGGTCGTCGCCGAGCGGGACGCGATGCGTGTACGAATGATTGCCGATTCGATGCCCTTCGACCGCCGCCCGCTCCGCCAGTTTCATCCGGTCCGGGCGCGCGAGATTTTTTCCGAGCACGAAGAACGACGCCTTCACGCCGCGACGCGCGAGCACGTCGAGCACCATCGGCGTCACTGCCGGGTCGGGACCGTTGTCGAACGAAAGCGCGACGTCGCCCATAACGCTAGTTCATTTCGCCGCCGTGAACGTGAAGGAGTCGCCTTTCTTCGAGATTTTTCCCGCCGACGGCGTTGCGAAATGCGTGCCGAACACGACGACGTTAGTGTCGGCGTACTTCTCGCAGAATGCGCGCCGCGTCTTCTTCGCCATCGGGCCGTCAGAATCGAAGCCGTCGTCCCACTCGGGATATTTGCACTGAATCGGATGATGCATCAGGTCGCCGGTGATGACGGCCTCCTGGCCCTTCGACGAAATTCGCACGCTGTGATGCCCCGGAGTGTGGCCCGGCGACGGCTCGAGCCATACTTCGTCGGTAATTCGAAAGTTCGAATCGATCATGTCGGCCACGCCCGCGTCGACCACTGGACGCACCGAGTCCTCGACCGGATCGCGCATATCCTTGCCGTCGAACGTCGACCAGTAGTCCCACTCGGTGCCGCCGATCAGGTATCGCGCGTTGGGAAAAGTCGGCACCCACTTGCCGTTCTTCATCGTCGTGTTCCACCCGACGTGATCGACGTGCAGATGCGTGCAGACGACGCGATCGATCTTGTCGGCCGCATGCCCTGCTTTCTCGAGGTCGTTCAGGAACGGGAGCTTGAGATTGCTCCACACCGGATTCGATCGAACCTTGTCGTTGCCGATGCAGGTGTCGACGATGATGCGCTTGCCCTTTGACTCGATGACGAGCGCGTGGATGCTCATGCGGAGCTTGCCCTTCTCGTCGGAAAAAGTCGGATAGAGCCAGTCCGCTTCCTTCTGGACGTTCTCGCCAGTGGCGTTGGGCAGGATGAACGTTCCCGGCCATGGCGCCTCGCTCTCGACAATGCGGGTTATCTTGACGTCGCCGACTTTGAACTGGTTCATCGCGATCCTCCTGTCTCGTCGCCAACTTAGCCCGAACTTTGGCGATTCGCCAAGCGTGAACACTTGACGCGAACCGAGGTACAGCTCTTCGCCGCCGGAATCGGGCCGCGTCGAACGAACCGCGACGTCATCCACAACACCGCTACTGTTTAGTTGCTATAAACCTGAACGCGTCGCCGCTCTTCGAGATTTTCCCCGTGGACGGTGTTGCGAAATGCGTCCCGAAGACCACGACGTTGGTGTCAGCGTATTTCTCGCAGAACGCGCGCCGCGTCTTTTTCGCCGTCGCGCCGTCGGTATCGGAGCCCGCGTCCCATTCGGGGTATTTGCATTGAATCGGATGATGCATCAGGTCGCCCGTGATGACGGCCTCCTGACCCTTCGACGAAATTCGCACGCTGTGATGCCCCGGTGTGTGGCCGGGACTCGGCTCGAGCCACACTTCGTCAGTGATGCGATGGTTCGAGTCGATCAGATCCGCCATGCCCGTCTCAATGACCGGACGGACCGAATCCTCGACCGGGTCGCGCACGTCCTTCAACTCGAACTTCGACCAGAAATCCCACTCGGTGCCGCCAATCAGGTAGCGCGCGTTGGGAAACGTCGGCACCCACTTGCCGTCTTTGAGCGTCGTGTTCCAGCCGACATGATCGACGTGCAAGTGCGTGCAGATGACGCGATCGATGTTGTCGCGTGTGTGCCCCGCTTTTTCCAGGTCGCTCAGGAACGGCAGCTTCAGGTTGTTCCAATACGGGTTCGACCGAATCTTCTCATTGCCGATACAGGTGTCGACGATGATTCGCTTGCCCTGCGACTCGATGACGAGCGCGTGGATGCTGATGCGGAGTTGGCCCTGCTCATCGGAAAAATTTGGATAGAGCCAATCGGCCTCCTTCTTGACGTTCTCAGCATTGGCTTCCGGCAGCAGGAACGTGCCTGGCCATGCCGCCTCACTCTCGATGATCCGCGTTATCTTGACGTCGCCGACTTTGAACTGGTCCACCGCGATCCTCCCGCTCGTTGCCGATTTTGCCCGAACTCTGGCAACTCGCCAAGAGTGAATCTTCGAGGCGAACTGAGCTATAGCTACTCACCTACAGACGTGCTCGACAGGAGGGATTGCGATGGCACAAATTCGCGGCGAAGGTCCGCAGAAGGATATCGACGAGATCGTCCGCCTGCACAACGTATGGGTGAAGGCGAATCGCACCGGCAGTATCCCGATGATGCGCGATGCGTTCGTCGACGGCGACAAGTTCTTCGGATGGAATCTCAACGGCTTTGCCTATGACGGTATCGAGGAGTGGGCGACGCTGTGGGAGTGGCTCGCCAAATCGAAAGCGAAGGCCACTCTCGGCGAAGATGAAGACCTGCGCGTGCACGTCCGCGGCGACATGGGATGGCTCTCATGCAGCGCGGATTTCACCATTTGGCTCGAAGACGGCAAGCCGTTGCCCGGCAGCGGCAAGTTCCGCAGCACCGAGGTGTACGTGCGCGAGAATGCGGCCGGCAAGCCGGTCTGGAAAATGTGGCATTGCCACTTTTCGTGGTACGCGCAGGGTCCGCGGATGGCATTCGAGAACGAGGCAAAGTGATGGCCAAGGTTCGCGAATTCGGGGTCGGCTTCGAGAATCTGCATCCGCGCGAGTTCGTCGCACACGCCAAACGGGCCGAGGATGCGGGCTTCGGGACGTTCTGGGTGCCCGAGGATCCCTTCTATCGCGGCGCGTTCACCGTCGCGTCTGCGATTGCCTGCGGCACGTCGAAGATCAAGATCGGTCTCGGCATCGTGAATCCGTATCTGCGGCATCCCGCGCTCACCGCGATGGAGTTCGCGGCGCTCGACGAACTCTCGGACGGGCGCGCGATTCTCGGTATCGGCGCCGGGCTGAAGGATTGGATCGAGGGTCGACTGAAGATTCCCTACAAAATGCCAACCTCGGCGATGCGCGAGACGGTCGAGATCGTGCGGCGATTCTTTCGCGGCGAGGAGCTGTCTTTCGCCGGCCGCGTCTTCAATGCCGAGCGGGTCAAATTGAGTTTCAAGCCGGCGCGAACTGAAATCCCGATCTACCTGGGAATACTCGGCCCGAAGAACTGCGAGCTCACCGGCGAAGTTGCCGACGGCCTGCTGCTCAGCATCATGTCGTCGCCGGCCTACGTCAGGTTCGCGATCGATCATGCGCGCCTCGGACTCAAGAAATCAGGGCGCAGCGAAAGCGACTTCAACGTCGGCGCGTACATCTTCTCGTCGATTTCGGAGGACGAGCGCTCCGCCCGCGATCGACTGCGGCCGATCGTTGCGATCATGGTCTCGTTGATGGCGCCACAGCCGAACACGCCTATCTTCTCCACCGCGGGATTGCCTGCTGAGACGATCGTCAAATTCGGCGAAAGTTTCGCGCGCGGCAAACTTCCCGTCGACATGGTGACGGACGAGATGCTCGATACGTTCACGATTGCCGGCAGTCCTGCGCGATGCCGCGAGAACCTGGCCAAACTGATCGAAGCCGGAGTGACCGCGCCGGTTTTTTTCGAAGTGCCGGGCATCCCGCCGCAACAGACGATGGACGATGCGCAAAAGCATCTCCTTCCGTATTTCACTTGAGAGAGAGAGGACACCACGATGGCATTCCAGGTTCCCAGCGCCGAAGAGTTGAAGAGAATTGCGCGCGCAAATCATATCGAGCTGAAGCCCGAGGAACTCGCGGCTCTCGAAGGCATGATGCCCGGGCAGATGGCGATCCTCGAACGGATCGATGCCATCGCGATGCCGCAGCAGGAATCCGTCGCGCGCTATCGCGATCGCAAGGCAGGCGTGCGGCCGTCCGCGAAGGACGATCCGCTGAATGCGATCGTCACGCGATGCAGCGTCAAGGGCGCGTCGAGCGGCCCGCTCAAGGGCAAGCGCGTTGGCGTGAAGGACAGCGTATGCGTCGCGGGAATTCCGGCGAGCGGCGGATCGTCGGTGCTTAAGGGTCACGTCGCGGCGAGCGACGCGACGATCGTTGCGCGCATGCTCGACGCGGGCGCGGAAATCGTCGCGACATTGAACATGGACGACTTCGCGCTGTCGGGCGACGGCCGCACCAGCTTTTACGGACCCGCGCGCAATCCGCACAACCCGGAGTACTGCACCGGCGGCTCGTCATGCGGCTCGGGCGCTGCGCTGTACTATGACGACATCGATCTGACCATCGGCACCGACCAGGGCGGCTCGATCAGGATTCCCGCGTCGTGGTCGGGCGTGGTCGGTCACAAGCCGACCTACGGCCTCGTGCCTTACACCGGCGTGATGAGTATCGACCCGACGCTCGATCACGTCGGGCCGATGGCGCGCAGCGTGAGCGACGTTGCGCTGCTGCTCGAAGTGCTCGCCGGTAAAGATCCGCTCGATCCGCGGCAGCGCGAGGTGACGACCGCGCCGTATCGCGAAGCGCTCGGCAAGTCGCTCGACGGCGTCAAGCTGGGTGTCGTGCGCGAGGGCTTTACCCACGCCGGCGCGGAGGCCGACGTGAACGCTGCGGTGAATCGCGCGGTCGCTGCGCTCGGCAAACTCGGCGCGCGCGCGACTGAGATTTCGATCCCCGAGCATCGCGACGCCTCTGATCTCCTGTACGCAATCGTACCCGAGGGCATGGCGATGCTCGCGCGTACGAACTTGCACGGAACTCATCACAGCGGTGCGTACATGCCGGAACTCGCCGCCCATTTCGGCCAACACTTCCCGGAGCGCGCGAACGATGTCGCGCTGACGGTCAAGTTCATGCTGGTGTTCGGCGATCTCATGCGCGAGCGCTATCACGGAAAGTTCTATGCGAAGATCCAGACCTATCGGCATGTCCTGACCGCGAAATACGACGCGGCGCTCCGCGAATACGACGCGCTGGTGATGCCTTCGACGCCGATGAAGGCGCATCGCCTGGACTCGCGCGCGCCCTACTCGATGATCACCAACACGGCGCCGTTCGATATCACAGGGCATCCCGCAATCAGCGTGCCGTGCGCGAAGTCGAACGGGTTGCCGGTCGGGCTGATGATCGTCGGGCGCCATTTCGAGGATTCGACGCCGCTGAAGATTGCCTATGCCTACGAGCAGAGCGTCGATTGGCTGAAAGCCTGATCCGTCCGCTTGACACATCTCGTCATCAGGCGGCAGGCTCGATCCCTAGGGATGATTTGCAGGTTCCATAGGAGCGGCAGGACAGCGGTGCGCGCGATCGCGATGTTCGGCGCGGTGCTGCTGCTCATCTCGCAGACTGTAGGCGCTGCACATTTTCATGAGAGCGCGCCATCTCGCAGCGGTATCGCGGCCGCGCAGCTCAACGCCGACCCTGGATTCTGTCCCGTCTGTCAGCTCGCATTACATTCGCCCGGCTCGGTCACCGCGGCAACGACGGTCGCACGCGGTCCGGCTATAGCTGGGACGATTTCGCTCGTCGCGCCGATCCGATCCGAGTCGCCGGTATTTTCGGCCGCGCGCGTGCGAGCGCCGCCCGTATCGCTCTAAATCCCTTTCGACACATCTGAATTCTATGGTGCGCGCGATCGATTCGCGAGGCGCCGCTCGCGTCTGGAAGGCGCGAGAGGGGAACCATGAGCGTTATGGGAGTTGCGATGCGACGGAGTTTATTTTCGCGGGTCTCGCTTGGCGGGATCCTGATCCAGGTGGCTATTCAACTGGCGATTTGCGCGCCAGCAACGGCGGCTAATTTGAAAACCTCGACCAACACGAAATATCGAATCACTGGAACGGTGAAGGACGCGCTAGGCAGACCGATCAGGCAGGCGGCGCTGGCGATCCAGGGATCGAACGGGCGCGTCGTGGCTCATGCGACGAGCAACGACGCCGGTGAGTTCTCGCTCAGCGTGACGAGACGCGGCGTCTACGCGATCGTCGCGACCCGAAATGGATTCAAAACGGCGACCGCGATCGTCACGGTCTCGGCCAAGGGCGCCGCGCCGGCGGTAGTCGCGATGGAAGCGGAGAAGTCAGTGAGCCTGGCGGTAGCGGCGAAGCGGCTCAACAAATCCCGCAACTCGCTGTCGCCGGACACCGGTGGCAGTAAGTACACCTTCACTGCGCAGGCGATCCAGCAATTGCCGCAAGGGTCGAACACGTCGTTGAACCAGGTGATACTGCAGGCGCCCGGCGTCGCGCAGGATTCCTACGGACAGATTCACGTGCGCGGCGATCACGCCGATCTGCAGTATCGGATCAACGGCATCCAGCTGCCTGAAGGCATCACGGGATTCGGGCAGGCGCTCAGTCCGCGCTTCGCCCAATCGATCAGCCTGCTCACGGGCGCGCTGCCGGCGCAGTACGGACTGCGCACCGCCGGCATCGTCGATATCAAGACCAAGGACGGCCTGCTGGACAACGTGGCCGACGTCGATTTTTACGGCGGCCAGCGCGGCACCACGCAGCCGAGCTTCGAGTACGGCGGTTCGAAGGGCAACTTCAGCTACTTCATGACGGGGCAGTACCTCGGCACCGATCGCGGACTCGAGCCGCCGACGCCGGGGCCGACGGCGATTCACGATACGAGCAACCAGGGTTCGGGGTTCGGCTACTTCGAGGATCTGATCAGTCCCACGATCCGGCTCAGCCTGATCACGGGAACGGCGATCAATCATTTTCAGATTCCCGCGAATCCGAATCAGCCGCAGGTATTCGCGCTGGCGGGCGTGCCGGTCTATCCGTCGGCAAAGGTGCGCGAGAACCAGTTCGAGCAGAACTACTTCAACGTACTGGCGTTGCAGGGAACCGTCGGATCGCAATTCGATTACCAGCTAGCGCCGTTCAGCCGTTACTCGACGGTCACCTTCAATCCCGATCACACCGGCGATCTGATCTATGACGGCGCCGCGTCGCGAGTTTTCCGCAGCGATTGGGGCAACGGTTTTCAGCTCGATACCGCGTATCACGGCCTCGCCAATCATACTTTTCGACTCGGCGGATACTTCGACGCCGAGCGCGCCGAGATCGACAATCACGAGTCGACCTTCCCAATCGTTGGCGGAGTGCCTGAAACTACGCCGATCTCAATCACCGACAATCTCGCGCTGCAGACCTGGATCTACAGCGGCTACATGCAGGACGAGTGGAAGCCCACCGAGAAGCTCACCTTGAACTACGGCGTCCGCTTCGATCTGTACGACGGCCTCGTGCGCGCCGACCAGGCCAGCCCGCGCATCGCGGCGGAGTACAAGCTGTTCAAGGGCACGACTCTTCACGCCGGCTACGCGCGTCAATTCACGCCGCCGCCGACCGAGCTGGTGTCGACTACCTCGATCGCCGCATTCGAGCACACGACCGGCGCGCCGCCGTCGAAGGGCAACAGCACGCCGACCGTCGAGCGCGACCATTTGTTCGACGCGGGCGTGACGCAGGACATTCTTCCCGGCCTCAACGTCGGCATCGATTCGTACTACAAGAAGGCGTCCGACTTGATCGACGAGGGCCAGTTCGGGCCGGCGCTCATCTTCGAGACCTTCAACTACAACAAGGGCCGCGTCTGGGGTGTCGAGGCGACGAGTTCGTACACTCACGAAAATCTCTACGTCTACGACAACTTCGCCTACAGCGTCGCGCAGGGCACGCAGGTGGTGTCGGGGCAATTCAACTTCACGCCCGCCGAGCTGAAGTTCATCAACAGCCACTACGTCTTTCTTGATCACGATCAGACGTTCACAAATTCCGCCGGCGCCGTTTATAACTGGCGCGGCTTCACGTTCAGCATCGACGGAATTTACGGCAGCGGGCTCCGACGCGGATTCGCCAACACCGGAAATCTGCCGTTCTACATCCAGGTCGACACCGGCGTGACGCGGCGCGTACCCCTTCCCAACAACGGCGGAGTGCTAGAATTCCGCACCGCGATGGTGAACATGGGCGACGACATCTACCAGATTCGCAACGGCTCGGGCATCGGCGTGTTCGCCGCGCAGTACGGTCCGCGCCGCGCACTATACGGCGGGATCAAATGGGAGCTGCCGTTCACAAAATCCGCGAGCGTGCAGACCCAATGAAACGCAACCCGCGCGCCGGGCGTCAGAATAGTAAGTTCGCAAGGAGAACCGACTCATGCAGGAAATAGGATCAGCGTGGAATGCAATCAAGTTCGGTGGCGCGATGGTCTATCCGCTGCTGATTCTTGGCGTGCTCGCCATCGCGATTATCATCGACCGCTCCGTGCTCTACACACGATGCCTGCGTATGCCCACGGCGCTCGCGGACCTGGTCGAGACGTTCGGCTTTTCGTGGACGGAACTCGAGAAGCAGTTGAAGGATCTCGGGCCGCGCAACGCGTACGGGCGCTTCCTGCAAGTGATCGCCGACAATCGCCACCAGCCCGCGTGGTGGGTCGAATCGAGAGCAGGCGACGAGGCGGGCCGCATCGAAAAGACGCTCGCACGCGGCCTGTGGGTGCTCGAGACGATCGTCACCGGCGCGCCGCTGCTCGGCCTGCTCGGCACTATCACGGGCATGATGCAGTCGTTCAACATAATCGGCGCCTCGACGTTGGTCGCGCCGACGCAGGTAACGGCGGGCGTCGCGCAGGCGTTGATCGCGACGGCGCTCGGCTTGCTGATCGCGGTGCTCTCGCTGTTCGCCTTCAACCTGTTTTCGCGGATGCAATCGCAAGCGCTCGACACGATGGAGCGTCTGGGCTCGCGCCTGGTCGATCATATCCGGCTCGACCAGGAGGGCGGTGAGGCTGCGCCCGGCCTGCGCGCGGCGGCGGTAGCGCGATGAAAATCCAGCGCGCACGACATTTTCGTCACGGCCGCATCGAGATCATCCCGATGATCGACGTGATGTTCTTTCTGCTGGTGACGTTCATGCTGGCGTCGCTCTCGATGCAGACGCTCAACTCGATCGCCGTCAATCTGCCCAAGGGCAACGCCGAATCGATGGAGCATCAGGAGCCGATCACGCTGACCGTCACGCACGACAGCAAAATCTTCATCGACAAGACGCCGACCACGCTCGACCAAATCGCGTTCATCCTCAAGCCGATGCTCAAGACCAACGATCTCGGCGTGGTCGTGAACGCGGACACCGACGCGCCCGAAGGAGCGGTGGTCGAGGCGATGATCGAGGCGCGGCGCGCGGGCGTCGAGAAATTCCTGATTGCGGTGAAGCACTGACCTGTGGCCGGAGCAGCTCAAATCGCGATACGCCCGCCGGAGCTCGACGAGCCGGGCCGCCGCCTGCTGTGGATCGTCCCGCTATCGATCGCAGTCTGGATATTTCTGCTGAGCATATTTTCGCTCGTCCTTACTCGCACGAAAGCGCCGCCAGCCGAGGAAACGACTCCGATCGAAGCGCGGCTGGTCGAGATACCGAAGGAAGTCGGCGGGCTGCAGGGCAACGGCGGCGCGCTTCATCCCGCGGCACCTGCGATTCCCAAGGCCAAGCCGATCGCCAAACCGCATCCTGCGGTTCACAAAATCGCGCCGGCGCCGCCGGTGATTCGCTCTCCCGACGGCATCGAGAAAAATACCGCAGCCCCAGGCGTCGAGGAGAAACCCGGCGCGAGCGCGGGCAGCACATCGGAGAGCAGCGACAACAGCAGTTCGGATGCGGACGAAGGCAGCGGCGGCGGTCCGGGCACCGACACGGTGGGCGCGCGCGCAATTTATGCGCCGACGCCGGTGATACCCGACGACCTGCGCGAGGATGTCATCCAGACCGAGGCGGTCGCGCGATTCAATGTGTCGTTCGACGGCGTCAGCGAGGTGACGCTGGAGAAGCCGACCTCGAGTCCACGCCTGAACCAGGTTCTGCTCGACACGCTCAAGCTGTGGAAATTCTTCCCGGCAGTAAAAAACGGCGTCGCCATCCCATCGACGTTCGAAGTAAGAATCCCAATCTCAGTTCAGTAGTCCTCTGACAATCCGGTCCCCCTTCCCACTATGGGAAGGGGTTAGGGGTTAGGTTGCACGCATCGTTCGCGGTTCAGAACCGGTACCGGCTTCGCTCACGCGAAGCTGTCCGAGACCCTTCCATCCGCTCGCGTTGCTCGCTTCGTCAGGGTGACAAATAACAAAGACGTTCGATCACTTTCTGAATCATCGCAGGACCCCGTTCAAACGCGTCGCGCCGAACGTGCTCGTTCGGCTGATGCGCCTGCTCTAGATCGCCGGGGCCACAGATGAGCGACGTGATGCCCGAGCCGGTGAACCATCCGCCGTCGGTCGCGTACAGCGCGCCGCCGGAAGTCTTCGCACCGGTGACATCGAAGAGCGCCGCTTCCAGAGCCGTCCCGCGCGGCGAGTTCAAAGGCGGCACAACGTTCATCACTGCCATCTCGATTTTCGCGCGATGCTCGCCGCCGGCGAAGTCGTGACCGTCGAGCGCGCCCAATCGCCGCTCGATCTCCTTGTATACGCCTAGCGGTTCGGCGTCGGGCAGCGTGCGATAGCTGATGCGCAGCTTGCATTCCTCGGCGATCATGTTGAGCGCGATTCCACCCTGCACTATTCCGAAATTCAGCACGTCGTGCGGCGCGTCAGGAAAAATTTCCGCATACTCGGCGGGACGGCGCGCCGCGAGCTCCTGTTGATAGCGGCCGATCGTGTCGATCACGCGACCCATCACAGCAATTGCGTTGACGCCGCGCGCCGGCGCGCCGCTATGCCCGCCGACGCCGCGAACCGTCACGCTGAACGACACGATGCTCTTGTGCGCGTGCGACACGCCCCACGATGTCGGCTCGCCGATCCACGCCAGCCGCGGGACTGGAGTCTCGCCCAAAATTTGTTTGAGCGCCGGCGCTACACTATGTGCACCGAGACAGCCCACTTCCTCGCTCGCCGTGAACACGAATACCAGCGGCCGCTTGAGCCGGGACAAATCCAGCGTGCGCGACGCGTCGAGGCTTTGCGCGATGAAGCCCTTCATGTCGGTAGTGCCGCGGCCGTAGATTCGATCGCCCGCGACTTCGAGCTTGAGCGGCTCGCGCGCCCATCCTGGCTGTCCGTCGAAGGGAACGACGTCGACGTGCCCGGAGACTATCAAGCCGTCGGCTCGCAGCGGCCCGGCCCACGCGACCAGGTTGGCCTGCGAGACGCCGAACAGCTCGACCGGTTGAAGCGCGGTCTTGAATCCCAGCGCTGTGAGCTGGCCGGCGATGTATTCCATCGCGTCGCGATCGCTTTTCGCGCTCACGGTGTCGTAGGCGATCAGACGCCTGGCGACGTCATACAAATAGTCATTCATGATGGCACTCGGGCGGAAATCCAGTCAGAACAATCGCACAATCGGGGCTTCGATAACAAATCAATCTCTCATAACACCGCGGAAATACTCATGTATTTGTCAATGGAGGGTTAGGATAGGCATTTGTCCGCGATGGTGGCTAGAATGCTCGGAGAGCGGTGGAGGGGAGGCAGGATGGGACCGGATGAGCTGATGGCGAACCAGGCGGACAATCACGCAATAGTTGCGGCGACGGCCGTTGCCGACGCGCCCGCCGTTCAAAACGGAATGACGCCCGAAGTTTCCGCTCTTATGGCCGCGATTCCTGATGGGCAGGTGACCGCCGTCGAGAAGGCGCCGCCGCCGCGAATCGACAAGGACCTCACCTCGCCCGATCTCTTTCTGAATCGCGAGCTCACGTGGCTCGCCTTCAATCGACGCGTTCTGCATGAAGCCGAAGACGAGCGCAACCCGCTGCTCGAACGGCTCAAGTTCCTGGCGATTACCGCATCCAATCTCGACGAATTTTTCATGAAGCGCATCGGCGGCCTCAAGCAGCAGGTCGTCGCCGGGATGCATGAGCTGACCGTCGATGGCCGCACGCCGCAACAACAGATCAACGAATGCTACCTGGTCGTTCGCGAGCTCGAGCAGCGCCAGCGCGAAGTCGGGCCGCACGTCTTGCGCCAGCTCGAGAACCATGGCATCCGCGTTCGCCTCTACGCCAGCCTGTCGGACGAAGAGTGCAAATCGGTTCGCGAGTACTACTACAAAAACATTTTCCCGCTGGTGACGCCGCAGGCGATGGACCCGGCGCATCCGTTCCCCTTCGTGTCGAACCTGTCGCTCAACCTGCTGGTCACGGCGCGCTACCAGAACGACTCGGACCCGCTGATGGCGCGGGTGAAAGTGCCAATCGGGTTCGGCATCCCGCGCTTCCTCCGCGTCGGCAAGCAAAACGATTTCGTGCGGCTCGAGGACGTCGTCGCCAACAATCTCGACCTGCTGTTCCCCTCGATGCTGATCGATTCGTACGAGCTTTTCCGCGTGACGCGCAACGCCAACACCGAGCGCGACGAAGACGAAGCCGACGACCTGCTCGCGCTGATCGAATCCGAGCTGCGCGACCGCCGATTTGCGCCGATTGTGCGGCTCGAAGTGCTGACCGGGATGAATCCGGTTCATCGCGGGATGCTGGCGGCGGAACTTGGACTCGACGAGCGCTCTGACGTGTTCGAAGTCGACGGCATGCTCTCGATGCGCGACCTTGGCGAGCTGGCGTCGCTCGACGAACCGGCGCTGCACGACCCGCCGCATCATCCGATCGATCACCCGCGCCTGACCGTGGGCCGAAGTATCTTCCACGTCATCCGCGACGCCGGTTCGTTGCTGCTGTTGCATCCATACGAATCGTTCTCGACTTCAGTCGAGCGGTTTTTGCGTGAAGCGGCCGAGGACCCGAAGGTCCGCGCGATCAAGATGACGCTCTACAGGACCTCGCCCGACTCGAAAATCATCGGCTACCTGTGCGACGCCGCGCGCAACGGCAAGCAGGTGGCGGTGGTGGTCGAGTTGAAGGCGCGCTTCGATGAAGCGGCGAACATCCAGTTTGCGACCAGGCTCGAGGAGTTCGGAATCCACGTCACCTACGGCGTGGTCGGCCTCAAGACTCACAGCAAGGTGATCCTCGTCATTCGCCAGGACTACAACGGCTTGCGCCGCTACGCGCACATCGGCACCGGCAACTATCATCCCGTGACCGCGCGGTTTTACGCAGACTACGGACTGCTGACCTGCGACGACACTATCGGCGAAGACCTGACTGAGTTGTTCAACTACCTGACGACCGGCTACATGCCGAATCGCCCTTACCGCAAAATTCTGCCGGCGCCGACCGTGCTCAAGCGCGCGCTGCTCGCGCGAATCGAGCGCGAGATCAAAGTGAGCACCGCGGCGTCGCCGGGGCTGATCCAGTTCAAGATGAACGCGCTCGAGGACGTCGACATCACGCGCGCTCTCTATCGCGCGTCGCAGGCGGGCGTGAAGGTCGACTTGATCGTGCGCGATACATGCCGGCTGCGCCCGGGAATCGCGGGGCTGTCGGAAACGGTGCGGGTCGTGAGCCTGGTCGGCCGATTCCTCGAGCACGGCCGCATCTACTATTTCCGCAACGGCGGCACCGAGGAATTTTTCATTGGCTCGGCCGACTGCATGAAGCGCAATCTCGAAAGCCGCGTCGAGGTGGTCACGCCGGTCGAGGATCCGCAACTGCGCAAGGAGTTGCGCACCGTGCTCGACATCCAGCTGCGGCCGAATCGATGCCAGTGGGAAATGATGTCAGACGGCACCTACGTCAAGACCGCAGCCGCCGACGCCGCCCCCGCATGCCAGCAGGCGATGATCGACTTCGCCGAGAATCGGCAGACCGAAGCTACCAAGGTCAAGCGTCGTCGATCGAAGGGCTTCGCCCGCCGCGCAGTACGAGAACGGAACGACGAATGACGTGAGCCCGAGGCTTCGAGACCTCAGGCTCACCTCGATCGAATCAAATCACAGAAAGACTATTCGCCGGGACGCGGCGGAATCGCGACGTAGTTGCCGGGATTCGCCGCCATCGATTCGCGAATTTCCGGATGCGCCGAGAAGAAGGCACCGAGCTGCGCATGCTTCTTCGCGTAGGCGTCGTCATTTATCAGCGCAGGATTGTGGGCGAGCTCGCTGGCGACCTTCTGATGCGTGCTGGCAAAGTCGTTCCACGTCCTGAGCTTTTCCTTGTCGATACCGCGATCACCGGCAGCCTTGAACACAGTCGTGGTGTTGCCGTTGACGACGGTGCCCATCGTCTGCCCTTCCTGCGCAATCGCAGGAACTGCGAAAGCGACTGGAAGTGCGATCGCTATCAGGGTTTTTGATATGCGCTTCATGTTGTACCTCATTGCGGCCAGGTTTGTGCGGGTGAGATCGGCACGACAGGCTGATACACGCAGTCTAGTGCGTCCCGCCGAATTGCACGAATTTCCGGCGTGCTGTGAGGAACACGAACGCTCGATTGACCGCATCTAGATTCGTGCGCGCCGTTCGCTATTCGCCGGGACGCGGCGGAATCGCGTTGTAGTTACCGGGATCCTCGGCCATCGCCTCGCGAATGTCGGGATGCGCCGAGAAGAACTCTGCGAGTTCCGGATGCTTCTTCGTATAGCTGTCGCTATTGATCAGCTCGGGCTTGTACGCGAGCGCGCGGGCGATGTCCTGATGCTCGCTGGCGAAACTGCTCCAGGTCTGGAGCTTCTGCATGTCAAGGTCGCTGCTGTCAGCAGCCTTGAACACGATTTGCGTATGTCCGTTGTCGACGACTCCAAGCGTCTTCTCTTCCTGCGCCAGCGATGGAGCGGCAAAAGCAACCGGAAGCGCGACCGCGATCAACAGAGTCGATATGCGATTCATAGTTTCACCTCTGGATGGAGTATTTCCAATCCACTCCCTTCTCAGCAGGAGCAAATCGCATACCGAAAATTTTCGATTCACCGCTGTAGATCGTTGATCGGCGGTTTGAAGTTGGAAAGTATTACCTACAGACCTTTCAATTTTGTCCGATCTTCGCCTCGAACAGCGCTGCCTTGGGTTTTTTCTGAAGAGCGCGCCTGAGCACTCTTTGTATAGTTCAGTTTCGGCGGAGCGGCCGCGCCACCTGACATGATGAAAGTCATCGCTTCGTTGAGCGTCCAATCGAGCATGACGAGGCGGTTGATCGGAACCAGTTCCATGTAGCCGGAGGTCGGGTTCGGCGTCGTCGGTACATAAACGGCGGCGATTTCCTCGCCAGTGTCGGCGTCGTTGAAAATTCTCGTCACCAGGCCGACAGTTTTCATGCCCGGCGAGGGGAACTCGATCAAGACGACGCGCTGAGAACCGCCGGGCCTCGTCTGAAAACTGGTGACGAGTTGACGCGCGGCGCCATAGATCGATTGTACGATCGGAATCCGCGCCATCAGGTAGTCAAACGCCGCGAGCAAGCGCCGGCCCGCGACTGCAGTTGCGACCTCGCCGAGCACGTACAGGCCGGCGAGAACGATCGCGACCGAGATCGTCCCCTGGAACCATTGCGCAGATAGTCCTTCGGCGAACGTCGGCGAATGTATCCCCAGCCACGATACGCACGCGTGGACCAGCGGACTGCCGAGCGCGACGAGGAGTCCGACCAGGAAGCTGATCACCCATATCGTGATCGCGATGGGAATGAAGGTCAGAATTCCCGCCACGATATTGCGCCGGATTTTGGCGAACATCGCGAGCCTATCCTCCCGCGCTCATTGACTGATGATTGATGATCGATCGCGAAGCCGCAAGCCAGCGGAACTCAGCTACCAGGTATCGACGTTGGGACGCTTCTTGCCGGTGCGCGGCGGCTTCGTCGGCGTCGATCGCAGTCCCGCGACGATCCACTTGCGCGACTCGAGCGGGTCGATCACGTCGTCGATCTCGAAGTGCGACGCCGTGTTCACCGCCTTTCCGTGGCGATACATCCGCTCGACCATCTCGTCGAACAGCTCCTTGCGCTTCCCCGGATCCTCGACCGCGGCGAGCTCGTTGCGATAGCCGAGCTTCACTGCTCCTTCGAGTCCCATGCCGCCGAACTCTCCTGTCGGCCACGCGACAGTGAAAATCGGCGCCTTGAAACTGCCGCCTGCCATCGCCTGCGCGCCCAGTCCGTAGCCCTTGCGCAGTATGATCGTAAAAACAGGCACAGTGACGTTCGCGCCTGTCACGAACATCCGCGACGCGTGCCGCACCAGCGCAGTTTTCTCGACCTCCGGGCCCACCATGATGCCGGGAGTGTCGCACAGGAACAGCAGCGGAATGTCGAACGCGTCGCACAACTGCATAAAGCGCGCGGCCTTGTCGGCGCCGTTGCTGTCGATCGCCCCCGCGAGATGCACCGGGTTGTTGGCGATCAGTCCGACCGGTCGTCCTTCGATCCTGATCAGCGCCGTCACCATCCCGGGCCCAAAATGCCGACGCAATTCGAGCACCGATCCACTGTCCGCCAGCGTCTCGATCACCGCGCGCACATCATAGATACGCAGTCGATTCTCGGGAATGATCGAGCGCAGCGCGCGCTGGTCGGCGCATACCCAGTCGCGAACCTCTCCCTGGAAGTAGGATAGGTACTTTTTCGCGACTAGTACTGCTTCGGCTTCATCGGCGACCGGAATGTCTACTACGCCATTAGCTACTTGCACATCCATCGGCCCTACTTCTTCGGGCCGGAATATACCTAGTCCGCCGCCTTCGATCATCGCGGGACCGCCCATTCCTATATTCGATCCCTTGGTCGCGATTACTACATCGCAACACCCTAGTAGTGCTGCATTGCCGGCGAAGCACCTACCCGAGTTGATACCCACTAGCGGTACAAGTCCACTCAACTTTCCCCAATAGTTGAACGCCATGCAGTCGAGTCCCGCCACGCCGAGCCCGTCGGTGTCTCCCGGTCGTCCGCCGCCGCCTTCGGTGAAGAAGACCACCGGCAGGCGCGACTTCTCGGCGATCTCGAACATCCGGTCCTTCTTGCGATGGTTCTGTTGGCCCTGCGTGCCAGCCAGCACCGTGTAGTCATATGACATCAGGATGCATTGCGCTTTCGAATCTTCGAACAGGTCGCCATTGACGCGCCCGATTCCCGCCACCATTCCGTCGGCCGGCGTGTTCTTGACGAGGTCCTCAATCGTGCGCCGCCGCCGCTGCGCCGCGATCACCAGTGGCCCGTACTCGACGAACGTGCCCGGGTCGCATAGGTCGTCGATATTTTCGCGAGTGGTGCGCTGCCCGGTCTTGCGCCGTCGCGCGACCGCGTCGGGCCGTGAAGCATCAAGGCCAAGCGCATGACGATCGACTACTTCCGCGAGATCGGGGCGCACGCGATCCAGGTCCACCGCCCCCGCCTCTGCGCTTTGCGTCGTCTCGACGTCGGCCTCCTCGATGAACGCGAGCGGATGTCCTTCGAAGATCGCGTCGCCCTTTGCGACCGTGATCCGCCGCACGATCCCGCTCTTGTCGGCTGCGATGACGTGCTCCATCTTCATCGCTTCCATCACGAACAGTTGCTGCCCGCGATGCACCCGGTCGCCTTCGCTGACGTCGACCGAAACGATCGTGCCCTGCATCGGCGCTTCGATCGCGACTGTATTCTCCGGCGCCTCGATATCGTGAACTTGCGGCGTGACGACGGTAGTGCTCGCCGCGATCGGCGACGGCGCATCGCTTGCGGATTTTCCGTGATGAAGCACTGCGAGCGGATCGCTTGCGTCGATTCGGGCTCCGGCGCGGCGTCCGCCTGAACTCTCTGCACTGGCTCTGGGAGCCGCCGCCGCCCGATCGAAGAACAGCCTTCGATGCCCGGTTTCGACTTCGCCAACCAGCGCAGCGATATTTTCTTCGACGAAGCGAGTGTGCACACGATTCGCGATAAACTCGGCGTGCTGCAGCAGGCTCTGCAGGAATCCGATGTTGGTCGGCACACCCTCGATTCTGAATTCGCACAGCGCGCGATAAGTCTTCGTCACCGCGTCGGCAAAGTCCGCCGAGTCCGAGTGAGTAATCAGCTTGGCCAGCAGCGAGTCGAAGCTGGGGCTGGTCGTGTAGCCCGCGTAGGCGAACGAATCGACGCGCACGCGCGGCCCCGACGGCGCCTCGAACGCCGTGATCGTGCCGCCCCCTGGCTTGGCGCTGCCGTCGGCACGCATCGATTCCATGTTGATCCGCACCTGCATCGCGAACCCGCGCGGCTTGGGAATGTTCGCCTGCTGCATCCCGAGTTCCGCGATCGAACTGCCCGACGCCAGTTGAATCTGCAGCTTGACGAGATCGATGCCCGTAACTTCCTCGGTGACAGTATGCTCGACCTGGAGCCGCGGATTCGCCTCGATAAACGCGAACCCCGCCTCATCGTTCTTCGCAGAAGCATCTGCATTCACCAAAAACTCGAACGTGCCGAGGTTGTTGTAGTGCACCTCCTTCGCCATCCGCACGGCCGCGCCAAGCAGCCGCTCGCGAATCGCCGGCTCGAGATTCGGGCTCGGCGCGATCTCCACAATCTTCTGATTGCGGCGCTGGATACTGCATTCGCGTTCCCACAGGTGACTGACGGCGCCCGATCCGTCGCCGATGATCTGCACTTCGATGTGACGCGCGCGCGGCATCAACTGCTCGACGTAGACGTCGCCGTTGCCGAATGACGCGCGCGCCTCCGACTGGCAGCGCTTGAGTGCTTCCTCGATGTCATCGGCGCGCGAGACGGCGCGCATGCCGCGGCCACCCCCGCCTGCGAGCGCTTTGATCATCATCGAAGCGCCCTCGCCTAGCGATGAGAAAAATGCGCGTGCTTCATTCAGACTCGTCGGCCCCGCGGTGCCACGCAGAATCGGCACACCGCATCGCTCGGCCAGCGCTCGCGCCTGCACCTTGTCGCCGAACAAGTCGAGCATCTCCGCGCGCGGCCCGACGAACGTGATCCCCTCGGCGGCGCATCGCCGCGCAAAGCCGGCATTCTCGCTGAGAAAGCCGTAGCCTGGATGAATCGCGTCGCAGCCCGCCGTTGTTGCCAGCGCAATAATCTGCTCGCCGTCCAGGTACGCAGCCGCTCCGGCGCCGTTCAGACGCCGGGCTTCGTCGGCTTTGCGCGTATGCAGCGACGTCGCGTCGTCGTCCGGAAAAATCGCCACGGTGCGGATGCCCATCTCGGCGGCCGCGCGCATGATTCGAATCGCGATCTCGCCGCGGTTGGCGATCAGAAGGCTGTTCGGAGTCATATTTCTCTCGTCTCTTTTTCAGTACGCTGCGAACCGCGTCTGAACCTGTATCTAAAGCATGATGAGCCGACCGCGTGAAAGCGCCGCGTGCACCTGCGCGGAAACCTCGTTGAGCGGGTGCCAAAGCGCAGCTATAGTCTTGGCTGTCTGATCGCATGCGATTCCGCATCAAACACCTCACCCGATACATCTACGAAAAGCCGGCTTCTGCTTCGCACAACGACGTGCGACTGACACCAATTGATGCGCCTGATCAGAAACGCGTGGAGTTCCGGCTCGACGTGACGCCGGCGGCCGAGATCTCCGAGTATTGGGACGCATTCGGCAACCTCACGCATTCGATCGACATTCAGCCGCCCCACACCGAGCTAGTCATCAGCTCGTCTTCAGTAGTCGATCGTCTTACGCTGCCGGCTCAACCATCGGTGCGTATGACGTTTCACGATTACCTGCTCGACGACGCAGCGAGGATGAAGGAATACTCGGAGTTCCTGAATCCTAGCCGCTATGTGCCCTTCAGCGATCGGTTGCGAAGATTTTTCTGGTCGGTGCGGCCGCAGATTTCCGAGGACATCACCGCATACACCGAGAGAATGGTGCTCTATGTCCGCAATCAGTTTGGCTACGACAGCGGCACCACCCACGTCCACTCCACCGTCGACGACATCCTCACGACCGGCGGCGGCGTGTGTCAGGATTTCGCGCACCTCAGCATCGGCCTGCTGCGCCTGGCGGGAATTCCCGCACGTTACGTCTCCGGCTATCTAGCCCCCGACCCCAACCGCCGGCCCAACTCTGCGCCTCCCGAACTCGCGAGCCACGCGTGGATCGAGGCGCTCCTGCCCGGCACGGGATGGACCGGCTTCGATCCTACTCATCGCACCCGCACTATGATTCGCCACATAAGACTCGCGGTCGGCCGCGACTACAACGACTTACCTCCCGTGTCGGGCGTCTATACCAGCTCCGGTGGTGGCCGTCGCATGGCCTATGAGTTGGATGTAAGTCTCGCGGGGCTCGATAGCTCTGACACACTAAGCGGATAGCCAGCAGCCTAGGACTTGATTTCTTCGGAACCGTCCAATCGCTTCGATAGGTCGATGAGGTCGCCTACTTTGACCTCGGCGGGATTGACCTGGTAGGCCCAGACCTCGAACCTGGTCAGGCGCGCAGGTCCATAGACAGTCGCAAAGGCGCACTCGACCGCGTCCAGGCCATGCGCGATCTTTATCCGTCCTATCCTGGGTTCGTTGTAACGCGCATCAAAGACATGCCATTGGCCACCCAGGTACACCTCGCTGTAAGCATGAAAATCCATCGGCGACCCGGGATCTACGTGTCCTATGTCAGGTAGATGACCCGTGATGTAGCGCGCCGGGATGTTGATCGCCCGGCATAGCGCTATCGTGCAGTGAGCGAAGTCGCGGCACACGCCATAGCCTCGCTCGATGATCTGCGCTGCTGAGATATCCGGCCGACCGGAAGCAAAGCGATACTCAATATTGTTGTGCACCCAGTCCGAGATGGCCTGCACCTGCGCGCCGGCATCGTAGATTTTTCCAAACCTATCCCGCGCGAACGCAAACAGCTTGTCGGAATCGCAATACCTGCTCGGCAGGAGATAACGCAGAAATTCCGGCTCGAGCGTGGCGACGGCCGGCGCGTTTCCGAATTGCCCGGACTTGTCTGACGCGGTGGACACCTCTACCAGCGCGTCGTGCTTAATCTCGTTGAGTCCGGTGCCGAGGATCACGCGGTAAGCAACATTGCCGTCCGCGTCAGTGAACGACTCGGACTTTGTAGCTATTCCGAAATCAAGAATTTCCTGCCGTATAGGGCGCTCGGGATCAAATTTCGGATTTACCAACAGGATGACAGTCGCTGACGATTCGCATTCAAAGTGGATACTGCAACCGACGCGAACCGTAAGCATCTTAACCGCGCCGTTGCGGAACTCGATCGAAGAATTCTGCGAACAGAGGAAGATAAAGCGGATCCCGTTCCGGATGATATTGCACGCCGATGGCATAAGGATGCGAACGCAGTCGCGCCTGCTCGACTATTCCATCGCTCGCCGACCACGCCTCGACTTCGATTCCGTCGGCTAACTTCTCGAGCGCCTGGTGATGCGAACTGTTCACCGCCGCAAATCGATGAATCGCATTCGAGCTATGCCTTAGCGGTTGCACGTTTTCTCTCTCAAAGTTGTCATGGCCGGGAATATCGATATGCAGCGTCCCGCCCAGCGCGACATTCAGCACCTGCAAACCCCGGCAAATGGCGAGGATCGGCCTTCCCGATGAAAGCATGTCGCATGATGCGTTGAACTCCCACTCATCGCGCGCGCAGTCGGTATCGACAATCAGCGATGGCTCCGCAATGGGCTGGCGCAGAAAACTGGCCGAGATGTCGCCGCCACCGGTCAACATCAACGCGTCCATCTTCTCCAGATCGACCGGGTGCAGCCGGGCATTGTGCACCGTCAAGTGCGGATAGCGGCTGAATATAAGGTCGAACCAATGTTCGTCGCATTGGCGAATCCACGTCGCGATACTCGGCATTTCCAACCCGTCTGCGGAGACTGAACTGCCTTTGAGACTACGGATACCCCCGCGTTGTCGCAATTCGACGCGCCTGCGCTCTTGCGACGAATCCGCGCGCAACCTATGTACTGTGTGTTCGCGAGGGGCGCACACAAACATGAAGATTCACAAATCCGCGACGGCGACAGCGATAGCGCTGGCGCTGTCTTTCGGTACCGCGGCCATCGCGGCCAATTCTCCCGCACCCTCTCCCTCTGCCAACGTGGCGCCCGCCACCAGCGCTGCGCCTCAAGGACCCGGCGATCTCAACGCTTTGATCGCCGCCGGTACGTTGCCGGATTTGCGCTGGCCAAACTTCACCGACTATCGCGCCGACGTCAAAAAATTCTACGACGCCGGCGGCAACTCGCTCGCATGGATCCAGAACGGCAAGGCCAGTCCTCAAGCCGTCTCGATGATCCTGCTCCTCCAACAATCTGCGACGAAGGGTCTTAACCCCGAGGATTACGACGCGTCGCGATGGGACGCGCGGCTGGCCAAGCTGCAACCGACAGCGCCGAAGCCGTCCGACACCGATCTCGCACACATCGATCTGGCACTCACGGTGTCCGCGATGCGCTACATTTCCGACCTCCGCATCGGAAGGGTCAATCCTCAGCACTTCAAGTTCGGCCTGACCGTGGGATCCACAAAATATGACTTGGCTGACGAGCTGAGGACGCAGGTGCTCACGGCGTCGGACGTCCCCGCGGTGCTCGCCAAAGTCGAGCCGCCTTACGATGGCTACCGACGCGCCGAAGATGCGCTGGTCAACTACACAAAGATGGCGAGCACGCCTGACGCTCCACTGATCCCGGTGCCGCAAAAAGGCGTGCGCCCCAACACTACCTTCGCGGCGATGCCCCAGCTGGTCGCGCGCTTGCAGCAGTTGGGCGATTTACCTGTTGGCGCCGATGTTCCCGCCGACTCGACGTTGTACAAAGGTGCCATCGTCGATGCAGTCAAACATTTCCAGGGTCGCCACGGCCTCGACCCTGACGGCGTATTGGGTAAAGGCACGGTGACCGCGATGAACGTGCCGCTGAAAGCGCGGATGCAACAGCTCGATTTCACACTCGAGCGCTACCGCTGGATACCGCCGGACTTCCCCGAGCCGCCAATCGTCGTCAATATCCCCGAATTTCGACTAAGCACAATGCGCCGCCAACCGGCCCCCTACCTGACGATGAATGTGATCGTCGGCCGCGCGATGCGTACGCAGACGCCGGTGTTTGCGAACCAAATGAGGTATGTAATCTTCCGCCCGTACTGGCTGGTTCCCACTTCCATTCTGCGCCACGAAACGATTCCGAAGACTCGTCGAAATCCGAACTACCTGGCCGATAACGGGTTTGAAGTGGTGGACGGAAACGGCAACGTCGTTCCTTCATCGCCGGCGTCGGACGACCTTCTGGATGGCATGAGTTCGGGCGCGTTGCGTGTCAGGCAGAAGCCCGGACCCAAGAATGCGCTCGGCCTGGTGAAGTTCATCTTCCCCAATGAATACAACGTCTATCTGCACAGCACGCCGGAACAGGAATTGTTTTCCAAGTCTCGCCGCGACTTCAGCCACGGATGCATCCGCGTCGAGAAACCGGCGGACTTGGCCGCATGGGTGCTGCGCGACCGGCCCGAATGGACGCCGGACAAAATTCAGGCCGCGATGAAGTCCGGCCCCGACAACGTCCAGGTGAATCTCAACAAACCCATTCCAGTACTAATTCTCTATAGCACCGCAGTAGTAGAACCCGACGGCGAAGTAAGATTCTTCGACGACATATATGGCTACGACAAGTCACTAGCCAAAGTACTTGCGAATGGCCCGCCGTATCCAAGTTGATTAGCTACTTCATTAGTCAGTTGCAGCAAATATTCACGCGACGCCGTGGTCTTTGAACCAGGCCTGCATCCGCTTCCAACCGTCTTTGGCGGCTTGCGGGTTGTAGCTGGGACGATAGTCTGCATTGAACCCGTGCCCGGCGTCTGGATAGACAACGATCTCCGACGGCTTGCCCGCAGCTTTCAGCGAGGCGCGCATCTGCTCGATCTGGGTAGCCGGAATTCCCAAGTCCTTGCCGCCGTAGAGACCTAGTATCGGCACATTGATTAGTTGCACTACGTCAACCGGATTTTTCGGCCTGAGATCCGACGGCGGCAATTTCAACGGCCCGTACCACGCCACCCCAGCTTTGACCGACGGATTGTGCGCAGCGTACAGCCAGACCTGACGACCTCCCCAACAAAAACCGGTGATGCCAAGCCTTCCTGTATCCGCCTTGCCAGTGCTTTTCGCCCACGCCACGGTCGCGTCGAGATCGGAGGCCACCTGATTGTCGGGCACTTTGGCGACGACCTTTGCCATGATTTGTTGAGTATCGCTCATGCTCGCGACATCGCCTTCGCGCGAGTACAGCAGCGGCGCCACCGCGAAGTAGCCCAGCTTGGCGAGGCGCCGGCAGATGTCCTTGATATGTTCGTGCACCCCGAAAATTTCGTGCACCACCAACACGGTCGGGAAAGGGCCGCCGCTCGCCGGCATCGCGCGACACGCTGGAATCTCGCCGCCCGCGACAGGAATCTTCACCTCACCCGCGACCAGGCCGTTACTGTCGGTCGTGATCGTGTCGGCCGACACCGGCATAACGGCAAGCGCGAAGCCGGCCGCGAGACTTCCCACCACGAATGCGCGGCGTGAGATTTGTTCTTTCATATTTCCAGTTTCTGCAGCATGGTCAGCCGGAACGCAATGGAGTTTCACGCATGAAGCGGATCGTATCGTCCAAGTCCTTGATGCCGGCGTCGGAGCCGAGGCCTTGCGCCACCAACGCTGCCGCCGCGTTGCCGAGCTTCATGCATTCGGCGGGCGGCCAGCCTGACCGCAGCCCGCGAATGAAGCCCGCGCAGTACGCGTCGCCACATCCCGAAGTGTCGACGACCTTGATATCGTGCGCCGGCAGATGAACACGCTCGCGCGCGGTCGTCAGCAGGCTGCCCTCGCCGCCCATCGTCAACACGACGCCGCCGACGCCGAAGAGCAGCAACTGAATCGCTGCCTGTTCCGGCGTGGATGTCGTTGTCAGCTTGCACGCTTGATCGGCGTTGGGCATGAACCAATCGACGAACGGCAAGCACGGTTTCAGGATGCCGAGCAGCTTCGGCGAGCCCTCGCTCAGGATGTCCATGCTGGTGGTCGCACCGCCCTCGCGCGCCCTTCGCAAAATCTGCACGGCGCCGTCGCGCCCGAGTCCGCGCATCGAATCGTTGCCACCGAGATGCAGATGCGCAACGTTCTCGATCAGCGACCACGGCACGTCGTTGATCGAATAGACGGCGTTAGCACCGATCGCATGCAGCGCGGGGCGGTCGCCGTTTGGCCGTATCGGCAGGATGCTCGAAGAGGTCTGCACGCCGGGCTTGCGAATGACGTGGCTGGTGTCGACGCCGTACCCATCCAGCGCGCGGATCAGCACGTCGCCGAGCGCGTCCTCGCCGACCGCGCCGACGGTCGCGACCTCGAGTCCCAGTTTCGCGAGACCAACTGCCGTGCCTGCCGCACTTCCCGCCGGCGCGAGCCGAATCTCATCGAGCAGCACGCTGCCCTGCCCCTCGGGAATGTGCGTGACGTAGCGGCCGAGGATGTCGAGCACGTGCGCCCCGAGCGTCACCACCGTTTCGCTCATCAGTGACTCGTCGTTTTGCGCGCGATTTCGCGATCCTGTCGCGCGATCACCGCGGCATGAAGTTGCGCGACAGTTTTTTCAGGCAGCACGGTGATCGGCTTGCCGGTCGACAGCGCATCCATATAGATGTGCGCGGATTTCTCGAGCAGTTCGACGAACGTGAACACCTTGTCGAGATCGGTGCCGATGCAAAGCGTGCCGTGGTTCTGAAGAATGTAGCAGTGGCATCGATTGGCGAGCTTGCGCGCGACGTTGTCGTGCAGTTCGCGCGATCCCGACAACGCGTACGGCACGACGTCGATCACATTGCCAATCGCCAGCGTGACTTCGTCGAACAGCGGCGGTATCGGCTCGTTCAGAATACTCAAGGCGCTCGCAAACGTCTGATGCGTATGGATCACGGCGCTGACATCGGCGCGCGTCTTGTACGCCGCAACGTGCATCGGAGCTTCGATCGATGGCTTGCGCTTGCCTTCGATCGGCGCGAGGTCGAAGTCGACGACGCAGATGTCCTCGACCGTCATCACGTCGTACGGCATGCGCGTCGGCGTGACGGCGAGCGCATTCTCGCCCTCGACCAGCATCGAGACGTTGCCCGCGCTGCCCGACTTCGATCCAAAGTAGCCGTCCGCCGACAGCCGCTGGCTGATCTTCAGCACTCGCTGTTTGCAGTCGTCGTAGCGTCCCATTCCAAAACAACGCGCCCCCGCAGTATCGCTTATCTACGATACCGCGGGGGCGACGTTACTCAAACCTACTAAGAGAGCTTGACGGAGTTGACGACCTGGATTTCCGTGAAGCCCATCAGGCCCCACGTGCCGTTTTCCACGCCGATCCCGGACCACTTCGCTCCGCCGAACGGCAGATTCGGCGCGATCGCGAGGTGCTGATTGACCCACGCCGAACCGCATTCGAGCTGTGACGCGACTTCTGCGCCGCGCTTCGAATCATTGGACCACACCGAACCGCTCAGCCCGAAGTGCGTCGAGTTCGCGCGGCGAACGGCGTCGTCGACATCCTTGTAAGGAATGATCGGAAGCGCCGGGCCGAACTGTTCTTCATCGACGAGCCGCACGCCGTCAGAAATATTCCCGACGATCGTCGGCGCGAAGAAGTAGCCTTCCGTGCCCATGCGCGATCCGCCCGTCACAATTTTCGCGCCGTGCTTCTTCGCGTCCTCGACCAGCTCGGTCACGCGCTCGAACTGCATCTTGTTGTTGATCGGGCCGAGCTGCGTGCCGGCCTCGAGTCCGTCGCCGACCTTGACGCCCTTGGCGATCTCACCGAGGTTCTCGAGCAACGCGTTGTACATCTGCTCCGGCACGTACACGCGCTTGATCGCGCTGCAAATCTGCCCGGAGTTCTCGAACGCACCCCAGAAAATCTTCGGCGCGACGAGCGCGGGATCCACGTCAGCCAGGATAATCGCAGCGTCGTTGCCGCCGAGCTCGAGCGTGACCCGCTTCAAATCCGGCGCTGCGGCCGCGGCGACTCGCTTGCCAGTCTCGACCGAGCCGGTGAACGAAATTTTTCGCGGGATCGGATGACTCGTCATCCATGAGCCGAGTTCGTCGCCGCCCGAGACCACGTTGAAAACTCCCGCGGGCACGATGTCTTTGAGAATCTCGCCCAGCATCAGCGTCGTGATCGGCGTGTACGGCGAGGGCTTCAGCACGATCGTATTGCCCGCGAGCAGGGCCGGCGCGATCTTCCACATCCCAAGCATGATCGGATAGTTCCACGGCGTAATCGCGGCGACGACGCCGAGCGGCTTGCGCTTGATTTCGATCTTGCTGTCCGGCGTGTCCATCAGCACTTCCGCGGGCAAATCGAGCATCGCGGTGAATGCGCACCACATCGAAGTGAGCATGATTTCCTGCGACGCCTTGTCCAGCGGTTTGCCCTGCTCGAGCGTAAGCGTGCGCGCGAGACCTTCGGGCGGCTGTTGCAGCGCGGCTGCGCAATCCTGCAGAACTTTGCGGCGCACGTTGATGTCCTTGCTCCAGGCCGGGAACGCCTTTTGCGCGGCGGACATCGCCTGATCGAGTTCAGCCTTCGAACAATCTGGCACCTCGGTAAAAACTTTCCCGGTGGCAGGATTGATTACGCCAGTCGTCTTCGATCCTTTCACCGACTTGCCGTCGATGGTCATGGTGTATCCAGCAGCCATGCGAGTCTCCTTGTACGCGGTACCTGTGGGATGAAATGCAACTGATTCAATACAACGCCGGCGCAGTCGTGCGCAAACCACGTTGTGCCGATTGATCAGCCGGCGACTTCCTCCTTCAGCCCGGCCGCCTTCAACGCTTTGCGCTTGGCGCCTTTCAAATCGTAGTACCTGCGCGTAACGATTCGCTGCGCATACAGACCGCCGCCCGCCTGGACGTTGGTGACAGCCTTCCATCCACCGTACGCGTCGGCAGTGAGATCGCGGATCGCGTGAAACAGTCGCGCACGATACTCGCCGTCGATTCCCTTGCTCGTGCCCATGTACTTGCGCACCAGTGGGCCGGTCACTTCATTTTCGAGATCGGCGACTCCCGGCGCCGTGAGGATCGAGCCGCCCGAGATGTCGTGCAGATGCCGCACCATAAGATTGTAGTTCGCCGCACCGTGATACTTGCCGGCATTGGTGTATAGCTCGTCGGGAAACGCGCCTTGCTCGGTAATCTGGCAATTCGCGATCGCTGCTTCGAGCGCGGCGCGAATCAAGGTGGCGTGAATCAGCATCTCGGAAATCTTCTCCTTGATGTGCCCTTCGCCCGCCAATCCGTTCGCTTCCGCGACAAGTTGCGCAAAGCCTACGAGCTGATCGCCCTCCTCCGCCATTGCCGAAAGTCCGCCAAGCCGCTCCCAGAGCCCAAGCGAATGCGCGAAGACGGCCGCCTGCTGCACGGCGCCATCGAGAAAGATTCGCTCGTTCGGCACGAACACGTTGTCGAGAATCACGAAGCCTTCGGCCATGTGAATCTTCGCCGACACCGGAAACGTGCGCGTGTCGGGATGGCGCGGCGCAAAAGTCGTGTCGATGATCTTGACGCCGGGCGAATTGACCGGCACCGCGCATCCGATCGCGTACGCCTCTTCGCCGGGCTTCATCGCCTTGGTCGGGATCACCATCAAGTCATGCGCCATCGACGCACCCGTGATGTGCAACTTGGCGCCGCGAATCACGACGCCGTCGGAGCGGCGCTCGACTACTCGCGTGTACGCGTCGGGATCGTCCTGCTTGCCCGGCGGACGCGAGCGATCACCCTTGGCGTCCGTGATGCACTCGACGATGCGCACATCTTTGCGCTGCGCATTCTGCACATAGTGGCGGATGCGCTCTGCATAATCCGGCAATGCGTCCGTGATGCGCGTGGCCGCGGTCGTCAGCGTCATGATCGACTGGTAGGTCACGTTGGCGACGATGTCGGATTCGAGCAGCAGCGGAATGCGATCGCGCAATTCAGCAGCGGAGCGCGGAATTTTCATCAGCGGGCTGACGGCGCCGGGCTCAGGCGAATAAAATTTGTCGTAGCCCTCCGCTATGCGCGTCACGCATTCGCCGAGCAGCGGATGCTTGACGATGTCACGCACGCGCTCGCCTTCGAAATAAGTCTCGCGATTGTCATCGAGCGATTTCTTGTATTGCTGTCCTGTCATCATCGCGGTCTTCTCTCCTTAAACAATCGTTTAATTGGCCAAGTCTCGCGCAGAACTTCCCCACTGTGCAAGCGAGAAAGCTCACATCGTCGGATGCTCGATGGGTGGAACGGTCGCGTTGAAGCGTGGATCAACGCGAATCGCAGCGCTAACGACGGGAACTCAGGTTAGGGAACAGAGACCTTGACGCTGGCAGTCGTCCGACCGTACTGGTTGGTCGAGTAGAGTGTATAGGTTGTAGTCGCCTTAGGATTTACTTTGACCGAGTTCCCACGCACCGGTCCTACCACCGGCGAGATAATGTTGTAGATCGCATCACTCGCGGTCCAACTAAGTAAGACGGGTTTTCCGCTTGATACGTGAGTAGGACTCGCGGTGAAACTGCTGACTATAGGACTCGGACCGGTCGGCAGGTCGGCATTAGTATAGACCGGCCCCGTCGACACCACGTCGAAGTCCGCCGCGGTGACATTGCCCAACAGATGCAAATCAGAATTGTTCCACTGGCTACTCGGCGCACCGCTAAGATAGATACCGCTCCCATTGTCCGCCAGTATCATTCCGTACTTCTTCAGCGCCGTCAGGATCACCTGGTTATGCGCGGAAAATCCCGAGATATCGAAGTCGGCCCTCAGCCGCAGGCGCGCGCCCATAGGCGGCGCGTCAGGATCAGTCACAGACGAGGCCCAATGCGATGCGGGAGCAGTGAAAGCCTGCTGCGTTACAGGCACCGTGAAGCGAATCGCATGATTGATAGCTCCCGCCGCGACCTCGTCGTAGCGCACCAGTCCCGGAAAGATCGGCAATCCCGCCGCGTCGGCCGAAGTCCACGTGTAAGGGCGCATAGGATCGATTGTCATGTCCCAGATAGCCGTCGAGTCGGCGCTCCAGGTAACGCTATTTATTTTGTGAGAGTTATACAGCTCATACAGCCAGCAGGCGCCCTTATCGAGAACCAATACATGGCGATCGCCAGTGCCGGGGTTAGGGTAGCCCTCGATCAGCACGTTAGCCGGGATCGGCATAGGACCGGGATCGCTCTCATCACCATATGCGCCAAGGTTGACGATGACCTTGGGCTGCGTGCCAGCCACGATCCGGTAGGGTATGCCAATCGATTGGCCAGCGTAGGTACCGGCTCCGAAATCCGGATGCAGGGTCACTGATGATCCGATGTAGTCGATGATGGCGGCCGAATTCGAGACGACTGTCGCGTTGGAAATATCCGTGTTCCATAGGCTGTTGGTCTCGAATGGCACAAAGCCGTTCAGACTCGTCGTCTGACCCACGGTCATTCCATTGCATGTACCGGTTTGAGCGAGCGCAGCGGCATTCCATGAAATCAGCGAGACGATTAGCGCGACTGCGGCGACGTAGCTTCGCATATGATCCCCCGAGACTGTCAGAATGTTCCCGCCGCCCCACTCTGCGGCAAGTAGCATTATCTAACTTTCAGTATGGTCCTGTTGCGATTCCCAGCCAAGGGCGCGCATTGTCTCAAACTCGCCAACGCCGTCTGCAGTCAGTGGTGAGACTTGATGCATTCGATTACGCGGGCGCCGAAATCGGTGAGCTTCTTTTCGCCGAACCCGCGGATGTGCCGCAGCGCTTCGACGACCGTCGGCCGGACGCTCGCGAGTTCGCGCAGCGTGGCGTCATGGAGGACCACATATGCGGGCACGCCGCGCTCGGCTGCGATTTCGCGCCGCAGCGTGCGCAGGCTCTCGAACAGCGCTTCATCCACGTCGCGCCATGACGCTTCTTCCATCCGAGTCCTCTTCGATTTCGATTCCTTCGCCTGCAGCAGCGTCACCGCGCGTCCGCCGCGCATCACTTCCCAGGACAGCGCGTTCAGCTTCAGCGTTGGGCGATCGCCGGGCGTGCGCTCCAGCAATCCCGCATCGACGAGTTGATAGACCAGGTTGGTCAAGGTCTTGCGCGGCATATCCTTCAGCAGCCCGTGGGTCGATAGATTTTCGTGCCCCAATCGCCGCACCCGCTCACTGTTGGCGCCGCTCAGAACGTCAACAACGTGCTCGACGCCGAAACGCTGCTCGACGCGGGCCACGCATGACAGCACCTTCTGCGCGAGCACCGTCGAGTCGGCGACGCCCTCGACCTCACCCAAGCAGAAGTCGCACGCGCCGCAGTTCGCGCCCTGATATGTCTCGCCGAAGTATGCGGACAGCGCTGCATGACGGCATCGCACGACCGTCGCGAAGCGGCGTATCTCCTCGAGCAGCTGCTTGCCGCTCTCGACGACCTCAGCCGGAGCCGCCTTTTCCGCGGCGCTCCGCTCCATCAGATTCTGCCACCGAATGACGTCGGCCGCCGAGTAGAAGAGCACACATTCCGCCGGCAAGCCGTCGCGGCCCGCGCGGCCCGTCTCCTGCTGATATGCCTCAATCGACTTCGGAAGCGCCGCGTGAATCACACAACGAACGTCGCTGCGATCGATTCCCATCCCGAACGCAACAGTGGCCACCACCACGTCGATTTCTTCCTTGGCGAATCGATCCTGCGTGGCGCGGCGCTCGTCCGCTTCCATCCCGGCATGATACGCAGCCGCACGCGCGCCCTCCGACGCCAGGTACGCGGCTATCCGCTCGGTATCGTTGCGGCTGATGCTGTAAACGATCGACGCCTCGCCTTTATGCCGCCGAATCGTCTCGGCGATTTGCGCGTTCACGTCGAGTTTCGGCCGCACGCGGTAGAGAAGATTCGGCCGGTCGAACGATCCGACGAGCACCGCCGGATCGCGGAGCCCAAGTTGTTCGACGATGTCGACGCGTACGCGCTCGGTCGCCGTCGCTGTGTAGGCGTGGATGCTCGCGCGCGGAAAATGAGTCTTGAGCTCGGCGAGCCGGCGATACTCTGGCCGAAAGTCATGCCCCCATTGGCTGATACAGTGCGCTTCGTCGATGGCGAAGCTGGAAACTTTGAGCCGAGTTGCAAGCTCGAGAAATCTCGGCGTCAGCAACCGCTCGGGCGCGACGAAAATAAGATAATGCCGTCCGTCCGCCAGCTCGCGCTCCACCTGGCGAATCTCCGCCAGATCGATCCCGCTATGAATGGCGGCCGCCGGATAGCCCGACTCGCGCAACGCATCGACCTGGTCTTTCATCAGCGCGATCAGCGGCGACACGACGACGTCGGTGCGTCCGGCAACCGCGGGCGGCACCTGGTAGCACAACGACTTGCCGCCCCCGGTCGGCATCACGACCAACGAGTCGCGCCGCTCGAGGCCCGCCTGAATCGCCTCCCACTGGAGCGGCCGCAATTCCTCGAAACCCCAGAACCGTCGCAACACCGCGAGGACGTTCTCCGAGGCGCGCCCACTCGCGCCGCGGCCGACGTCCTCGCCCGCGACCACCGCCTCATCGAGGGTCTTCATCGTACTCTCATCACCCGGGCAAGCCCTTCCGGGCTCAATTACTAACAACATCTCGCTTGCTGAGAAAACCATCTCCCACCGTGATTCGCGCCCGGACCAGTGCTGTCAGGCACAAAAACGACGAACTGTGGATCGGTAGCCAACCCGAACCAGCGCTCTCGTCGCATCTTTACTTACGGACGGTACTATAAGACTACTTTATGGTCGCTCGACTAGATTGATTGAGCTGAATTTTCATTCCGGTCGAGGTGGATACGCTCCGGGATCCTTCAGGAGGTGAATTCGGGTGGCCAACTTTCGAATTTTGTCCTGCGATGGCGGTGGAATCCGCGGAGTGCTGACCGCCGTCCTCCTCAATCGACTCGTCACCGCTTATCCGGCCCTGCTGCGTGACCGACCGGGCACTATCACGATGTTCGCCGGCACCTCGACGGGCGGGATCCTCGCTCTCGGTCTGGCTGCCGGCATGACTCCCGCGCAGATTCGCGATCTCTACGTTACAAATGGAAAATTGATTTTCGACGCCTCGTGGTTGCACGACGTGGTCGAAGTCGGCGGACTCAGTGGCGCGAAGTACGACAACGTGAATCTCAAGCAGATTCTGCAGGATACCTTCGGCGCTCAGAAACTCAGTGACCTTAAGCCACGCGTTCTGATCGCATCATTCAGTTTGGACAATCAGGCCACTGACCCGTCCGCGCGGACCTGGAGCCCAAAGTTCTTCCACAATTTCACTGGCGCCGACAGCGACGGCGAGTCCCTGTTGGTCGACGTCGCCATGTCCACCAGCGCAGCCCCGACTTACTTCCCTTCCTACGGCGTGTTCATCGACGGCGGCGTGATTGCCAACAACCCGAGCATGGCCGCCGTGGTGCAGGCGATCGATGCCCGAAATCAAGCGGGCGAACGCGCGATGCTCGACGGAATCAAGCTGCTGTCAGTCGGCACCGGCGCCTCACTGCAATACATCGCGGGACAGGACCACGATTGGGGCGACGCGCAATGGATCAAGCCAATCCTCAACGTGATGATGGATGGCAGCGTCGGGGTCGCGGATTTCGAATGCCGCCAACTCCTCGGCGAACGCTATTGCCGCGTCGAACCAGTCTTCCCGGCAGGAAAGTCGTTCCCGATGGACGACGTCAGCAAGATCGTCGACCTGATGGACCTGGCAAATTCCTTCGACCTGACCAGCGTCGTCGCATGGCTTAACGCCTCAGGATGGTGACGGCGTCAACCGGTTCGTTCAGCCCGGCGGTTTCTCGCCGCGGTACTTGAGGCTCATCTCTGCGACGCCGGCGGCAACGTTGAGTCCGTTCTGCCCCTCGACCGATACCGGCTGAAGCGCGATCGACTGATCAAAGCCTCCAACCAGCACGTTCGCGCCAGCGCCCACGCCGAGCGCGAGGCTAGCGGTCGCGCCGCCGTAATGACCCTCCAATGCACCAGGCTTGAGATCGTTGGTAGGAGCGGCGACCGCCCACAAGATCACTGCCGACTTGAGATAGCCTATATCAGCGCCGAACTTGGAGACGCTCCCGCCGTAGTATTCGACTCTCCCTGAGTTGGTGGAGTACGAGCACCTGAGTTCGCGCGAGGATCCGAAGATGAATCCCCAACCGGAAGCTTCATGGCAAGTCAGATAGCCCGTCTTGACTGTAAATTTGCCGGACTGTGCGCGCGCTGTCAGCGGCAAACTCAAGAAGAGAACTGCGGTTGCAAGAAGTGCGACACGAAGTGCTGGTTTCATCTCTTCCTCCTGAAAAACAAGGTCCACTCCTTACACTAGTAAAAACCAAAAATCAGGTCCATTGCGGGAAGCAGACATCAAGTGATCGAGCGCGCGAGGGCTCCGATGGCCGGCAATTCCGGAACCTGCTCGAAACCAGTTGACTATATAGACCACCATATAGTAAACGTTCTTCGTATCGCCAAATCAGAGCAGGTGCAGAAATGGCTGCGAAAGAGGAACTGACCCGGTTCCGCTCAGATGTAGTGGAGTTCATCGAGCGCGAGTTGCCCGATGCGCTCCGCAACGTGTCGACGATTCGCGGCGCCTTCGATGAGGACGGTTCGGAGTCCGGTCATTCCGATCCATCGCTGAAGAAAGCCAAGAGTGAATGGCGCGAGGCGCTCCGCACGAAGGGATGGCTGGCACCCGCTTGGCCGACAAAGTACGGCGGCGGCGGCCTCGGCCCGGCGCATCAGTTCATACTCATCGACGAGTTCATCAAACATAACGCGCCGCGATTCTTCGACATGGGTCTTGGGATGGTCGGGCCGACTATCATCTCGCACGCGACCGAAGAACAGAAAAATCGCATGCTCCCACCAATCCTCTCCGGTGAGAACGAATGGTGCGAACTATTCAGCGAGCCGGCGGCGGGGTCCGATCTCGCGGGATTGAAATGCCGCGCGGTGAAGCATGGCGATGAGTACGTGGTAAACGGGCAGAAAATCTGGACGACGTACGCGAATCGCGCGAACTGGGGTCTGCTGATGGCGCGAACGAATCCCGACGCGCCGCGTCATCGCGGGATCAGCATGCTTCGAGTGAACATGCATGCTCCGGGCGTGACGGTCCGCCGCATTCAGAATCTCACCGACCATGAGTTCAACGAGGTGTTCTTCGAGGATGTTCGCGTGCCCGCGAACGATCTGATCGGTGAGGAAGGCCGCGGATTTTACTACCTGATGAGTCTGCTCGACACCGAGCGATCCGCTGTCTCCCAAGTTGCGACGATTGAGCGCACGCTCGACTCGCTGTTTCAGCTGGCGCGATCTCCCAACATTCCGCCGCTGTCGAACGCGGCGCGCACTGAACTGGTGAACCGCGCAATCGAAGTAGAAGTCCTGCGCGGTCTTTCCCAGGGAGTTGCCGAGTTGCAGTTCCAGGGCAAAGTTCCCGTCCATCAGGCGTCGGTTTTGAAGCTCTATCACACGGAACTTGCGCAACGTCTCGCGGCCACCGGAATGAAGCTGATCGAGACGCACGGGCTGTTGTTCCGGGGCGAGAAGCACGCACCACTCGATGGAATGATCGCGCAACAATACCTGTACGCGAGCACGCTCACGCTCCAGGTCGGAACATCGGAGATCCAACGCAACATTATCGCGACTCGCGGACTCGGAATGCCGCGCGGCTGACGCAACTCGAACTTTGAAGGTTTCCAACAATGGACATCGGACTTAACGAAGATCAGGAACTGCTGAAAAGCTCCGCACGCGCGTTTCTCGAGAAGGAATGTCCCGAGCAACACGTGCGTGCGATGGAAGCAGACGAAAAGGGCTACAGCCCGGAGTTGTGGCGCAAGATTGCCGATCTCGGATGGCACGGACTGATGATTCCGGCAGAGTTCGGCGGAGCCGGATTGTCGTTTTACGATTTGTGCATCGTGGTGGAAGAAATCGGACGATCGCTGATGCCCGGGCCCTTCATTCCAAACCAGGTCGCGGTTGGACTTCTGCTCGACGCGGGATCACCGGCGCAGCAGAAAACATTTCTGCCGATGCTCGCAAACGGAACGCAGATCCACACGTACGCATACACCGAGAGCACAGGCCGATGGGGTGCCGGTGACGTTGTGCTGAAAGCGCGGCGCGTCAGCGACGGTGTCGTGCTCGACGGATCGAAGCTTTTCGTCCCTGATGCGCAGGCTGCCGATCGCATCTGGGTGATCGCTCGCGACGGCAAAGGTTTCATCGCGGGCGCGGTTGCCCGCACTGCGAAGGGCGTTCGGCTGTCGGCTCTCACGACGATGACCGGGCACAAGCTGGCGGAAGTCGCGTTCGAGAATGTCCTCGTGCCAAATCAAGACATCATCGAGGTTCCCGATCTCAGCGTCATCTCGAACCGCGCGACCGTGCTCGAATGCGCGTACCTGGTTGGCCTCGCGCAAAAGGATTTTGAGATCACGGTCGAGTACGCGAAACATCGCGAGGCGTTTGGCAAGCCGATCGGATCGTTCCAGGCGATTCAGCATAAGGTGGCTGACATGGTGACCGACGTCGACGGAATGAGATTCATCACTTACAGGGCTGCCGCCGCGATCAGCGAGCGCGACAAGTCTGCGAACCTTAAAGTTGCGATGGCAAAGGCGTGGTGCAGCGAGGCGAGCCGGCGCGTGGTCGCTCACGGGCAGCAGATCCATGGCGCGATCGGGTTCACCAAGGAGTACACGATCCAGCTTTACTTTCGCCGGCAGAAGTACGGCGAGCTATTCTGGGGCGACGCCGATTTTCATCGCGAGCGTATCGCGCAAATGTTGAGCATCTGAAATGCCGACTCGCAGCGAGAAATCCGATCTGAGAAAGACCCGCAGCGAGCGATCGTCGAAGCGCCTGGTCGAAGCCGCCACCGAACTGATTGCCGACCAGGGCTACAGCGCGACGACAATCGCGCAGATCGCGCAGAAGGCCGGCTACAGCCACGGCCTCGTCAGCCAGCGCTTCGGATCGAAGAGCGATCTGATCCGGATGCTGGCGACGGAGTTTCAGAACTACTTCGCGATCGACAAACTCGAGCCGGAGCTCAAAGAGCGGCACGGCCTCGAAGCGCTTATCGTGATGATCGAGACGTACCTCGACGCGGTCGCGGGCAGCGGCACACTCGGCCGTGCATACTACGAATTGTTTGGAGAATCGATCGTGCTGGTGCCGGAGATCCACGAGACCTTCGTGCGGGCCGATCGCAATTTCCGCGAGTTGCTGATGAAGACGATTCGAGCGGCGATCGATCTGGGCGAGATTCCCGCGGCGGTTGATGTCTCCGCGGTCGCAAGCGTGGTGCTCTCGATACTGCGGGGCACGGCGATGCAGTGGCTGCTTGACGGCGGATCGATCGATTTGACGGCGATCAAAGCGGAAATTCGGCGCATCTTCACATTGGCGTTCTCGCGTTCCGGAGCGGGCGCCATCGGCGAAGATGACCTACGTGAACGGTTTAACCCGCGCAGGTTCTGATGCAAAACGAGATCCTTGGCGGTGTACGCGTGCTGGACTTCACGATGATCGTGTCGGGGCCGTATTGCACGCGGCTGCTGGCGGACCTTGGCGCCGAGGTGATCAAGATCGAGCCGCCCGAGGGCGACTTCATCCGATCGCAGCCGCCGATTCGTGCGGGCAAGAGCGCGTACTTCGCTCATCTGAATTGCGGGAAGAAGAGTCTTGCGATCGATTTGCGGCGCGACGGAGCGAAGGAGCTGGTCCAGCAACTGGCGACGAAGTCGGACGTGGTCGTCGAGAATTCGCGGCCGGGCGTGATGCATCGGCTCGGCCTCGACTACGCGACGATCGCGCCGATGAATCCGCGGATCGTGTATTGCTCGATTTCGGGCTTTGGCCAAAGCGGGCCGTGGGCGACGCGGAGCGCGTACGCGCCGATGCTGCACGCGGCCAGCGGCTTCGACCTTGTTAATCTCGCGTACCAGAAGGGACTCGAGCGGCCGCTCAACACCGGCATCTACGTCGGCGACGTGCTGGGCGGGACAACTGCATTCGGCGCGATTCAATCGGCGCTGCTCGCGCGCGAACGCACCGGCCGCGGCGATTGCATCGACCTGGCGATGATGGACGGCCTGCTCGGCATGCTGATCTACGAGTTCCAGGAGGCGCAGCTTCCGCCGATGAAGCGCACGAATACCTTTCAACCGACGCGCGCGATCGACGGCTTCATAATGATCGCGGCGGTGAAGCCAAACAACTTCGAAGCGTTGGCGCGTGCGGTCGGGCATCCGGAGTGGATGAACGATCCACGTTTCGCGACGGCGAAGGGACGCGCGTCGAATTGGGCGTGGTTCATGTCGATGCTCGACGAGTGGGCGTCGACGCGAACGATGGCGGAGTGCGAACAGATACTGACCGAGGGCAGCGTGCCGTGCTCGCGGTACTACACAGTGCGCGAGGCGCTCGAGCATCCTCATCTCGCGGAGCGCGGCAGCTTCGAGGTGATCGACGACGGCGCGGGGCCGCTCAAGGTGCCGAATCCGGCGTTCAAATTCGGCGATGCGAAGGCGGCGGCGCGCGATTACGTTGCGGCGCTCGGGGCGGACAACGCGTCGGTGCTATCGAGCGTGCTGGGGTATTCCGACGAGCGTATCGCCGCGCTATACGAAAAGCAGATCCTTCACGGCGATCGCGGCGCAGCTTCCGGAGGGCATGCAAATGGGTGAGATCCTTGCAGTTGGAATAACTCACTACCCGCCACTCGCCGGCAGCGACGAAGCGATGTCGTGGATTTTGAAGCGGATGCTGCAGAACCCGCGGCTGCCGGAAAAATTTCGCAGCGCGAGCGGCTGGCCGGAAGCGATGCGCGCCGAGTGGGGCAATGACGAGGGCACCAGCGCCGCAGCGGTGCATCGCGAGCGTCTGCTGCGGGCGCTGCGCAAGGCGCGCGCGCAAATCGACGAGTTTCGCCCCGACTTCATCGTCGTGTGGGGCGACGATCAATACGAAAATTTCCGCGAGGACGTGATCCCGCCCTACTGCATCTACGCACACGAATCGTTCGAGTTCGCACCGCCGGCGCATAACGTGTGGAAAGAAGCGGGCGACAGGAAGTTTCGGCTGGCCGGCAACGTCGCGGCAGCGAAGCATCTGGCGGGCGGGCTGATCGAGGCGGGTTTCGACACTGCGTATTCGTACAAACCGCTGCATCATCCGCTGGGGCATGCGTTTGCAAACGCGGTGATGTACCTCGACTACGATCGCAAGGGGTTTCCATATCCGATCATTCCATTCGCGATAAACTGCTACGGGCGGAAGGTGATCGCGCAACATGGCGGCCTGCCGGCGTTCGAAAATCCGCCGACGGAGGCGCAGCTCGATCCGCCGGCGCCGACGCCGCGGCGGTTGTTCGATCTCGGTGCCGCGACCGCGAGAATTTTCGCGGACAGTCCGTGGCGAGTCGCGCTGATGGCGTCATCGGGATGGTCGCACGCGTTCCTGACGGCGAAAAATAATTTTCTGTATCCGGACACGCCGGCGGATCGCGCGCTGTTCGAGGCGTTGCGCGCGGGCAACTTCGACGCGTGGCGGAACTATCCGGCGGCGTCGGTCGAAGCGAGCGGTCAGCAGGAAATCCTGAACTGGATGTGCCTCGCGGGAGTGCTGGCCGAATTGAAACGCAAGCCGGTGGAAACCGAATTCATCGACACGTGGATTTTCAATTCGTCGAAATGTTTTTTGATGGCGCCGCCGCAGCGTTGATCAGATGAAACTGAACGGAAAAGTGGCACTGGTCACGGGGACCAGTCCGAATATCGGCGGCGGCATCGCGGAGGGTCTCGCGGCCGAGGGCGCCGCGCTCGTGTGCGTCGATGCGCGCGCGGAAAACGCGGCGGACTGTGCGCGCTACATCAAGAGCACGGGCGGACGCGCGGTCGGCATAACGTGCGACGTCACTGATGAGGCACAGGTAATCGCGACGGTCGCGGCGGCGCGCGAACATTTCGGCGGAGTCGATATCCTCGTGAACAACGCCGCTATCTTCAATAAGAAAGGCGTGGTGGATATGCCGGTCGACGAATGGCGGCGGCAGATCGAGATAATTCTTGGCGGCGCGTTCCTGTTCACCAAGCATGGTGCGAAGTCGATGATCGAGCAGCGCCGCAAGGGCGCCATCATCAACATCATCTCGACCGCGGGGCATCAGGGCGAGCCAAATAACATCGCATACTGCACCGCCAAGGCCGGGCTGTTGAATTTTACGCGATCGTCGGCGATGGAACTGGTCACACACGGCATCCGCGTCAACAGTCTCACGCCGACGGCGACCAATCCGATGGAATCGATCGAGCGCGCAGCGCGCTGGGGCCGTCCGCCGCGCAACGGCGAGCAACTCAAGAATGCTTTCGAGCCGTTTCGCAAAGGCGTGCCGATGCTCAAGCTGCCGAGTCCGGGCGACTACGGACGCGCCGCGGTTTTCCTGGCGTCCGATGATGCCAGCATGATCACAGGGACAGATCTGCGGGTTGATGCCGGCGCGATCGCGCGGTACTGGGCGTGGAACCCGTCGGACAAGTAGCACTTAGGGAGGCGCAACCATGGATAACTCAGCCGATGGCTATATCGTGGATGATCAGGACAAAGGACTCTTCCGCGTGAATCGGCGGGCGTTCACCGATCCGGAATGCCTCGCAGACGAGCGGCGCCGGGTATTCGATAAGTGCTGGATATATGTAGGTCACGACTCTGAAGTGCAGCACGCCGGCGATTATCGCTCGCGCAACGTCGCGGGACGGCCGATGATCCTCGTGCGCGGTGACGACAATGTGGTACGCGTACTGCTCAATACGTGTACTCATCGCGGCTCACTGGTATGCCGCCAGAAGTCCGGCAACGCCAAGACCTTCCAGTGTCCCTATCATGCGTGGACCTTTAACTCGCGAGGCCAGTTGGTCGGAGTGCCTGGCGAAGATTCCTATAGCGATGCTTTCAAGCGCGACGAAATGGGGCTAGCCGCTCCGCCGCAAGTGGATAGCTATCGCGGATTTATTTTTGCGTGCTTCGATGCGGCAACAGATAGCCTATACGACTACCTGGCAGGCGCGCGCGAATATCTGGACCTTGTCGCTGATCAGTCCGAGCTAGGAATGAAGATCGTCGCGGGGCAGCAGTCCTATAGCGCGCGGGCTAACTGGAAGCTGCTAGTCGAGAACAGTTATGACGGCTATCACGGCCTGCCGACGCATCAGCGATACTTCAGCTTTCTAAGTGACATAGGTGTCGACATGAAGGGGCGCGATGTCGCGACACCCTCATATCAGAAGGCAGTCGATCTCGGCAACGGTCACGCGGTGGTCGAGTACCAGAGTGCGTGGGGACGGCCGATTGCGCATTGGGTGGCGCCGTTCGGGGAGCATCGCAAATCGCATTTCGAGGAGGTGCGAAGGCGCTTCGATGAGCGTTTCGGCCCTGAGCGATCGCGGCGCATATGCGAGACGAGTCGCAACCTAGGGATTTTTCCGAATCTTGTGATCAACGACATCATGGCGATCACGGTTCGCACCTTTTATCCAGTGTCGCCGGACTACATGGAGGTTAACGCGTGGGCGTTGGCCCCGGCGGACGAAAGCGCGGAGGACTCCGCACTAAGGCTCGACAACTTTCTGACTTTCCTTGGGCCGGGAGGATTTGCCACGCCGGACGACGTCGAGATGCTTGAGTCGTGTCAGCGCGGGTTTGCGAATCGTGAGGTCGGTTGGTCGGACATTTCGCGCGGGATGAAACGAGAGAACCCATCTATCACGGACGAGCTGCAGATGCGCGCGTTCTGGCGTCGATGGAATCAACTGATGACAGAACCGCGAGTGAAGCGCGCAAGGAAGGCGGCATGAGTACGGAACTGCCCAGCCGTCAAGAAGTGGAAGACCTCCTATATAAGGAGGCGGCGCTACTCGATGAATGGCGGCTCGAGGAATGGGCGGGACTACTTACCGAGGACGCGGTCTACGAAGTACCACCTACAGACGCTCCTGAGGGTGACTCACGAAATACTCTCTTCATCATCGCAGATGATGCGGTGAGGATCCGATCGAGAGTCAAGCAGTTGCTAGGTAAGGCGGCTTGGTCGGAAAATCCTCGTTCGCGTACGCGGAGGCTGATAACTAATGTGCGCGTCGTCGGCGCGGAAGAGGACAGGATTCTCGTCACCGCGAACTTTGCGGTGTACAGGATGCGCTATGAGTCGGTGGACACTTACATAGGACACTACGACTACAAGCTCGTTCGGTTTGGGGAGACACTTAAAATCCGGGAAAGGAGAGCTATCCTGGATAACGAGGCGCTACGGCCTCACGGGAAGATCAGCTTCATTCTGTAAGGAAACCGCGACACGTCGGAGGACGCGATGGATGTCATCGACATGCACAATCACTTCATCGCGCCCGAGATAATCGATTTCCTGGCGCGCGAGGGGAGTCATTTCGCGACGAAGATCGTTGAGCGCGACGGTCGCAGATTTTTCTTGATCCAGGAAACGGCGATGCGGCCGATCGAGGGTCCGATCTCGAACGCGCATGCGCGTATCGCTGACATGGAGCGCGAAGGCGTCACGACGCAGGCGGTTTCGTGCGTGCCGTTCCTGATGTATCCCGACGTCGAGGCGGCACTCGGACTCGCGATTGCGCAAGTCAACAATGACGCGATGGTAGTTCTGGCCGGCGACAACGCTCACTTCGTGCCGTTGGCGAGCGTCCCGATGCAGGATCCTGCCACTGCTGCAAAGGAACTCGAGCGAGCGGCGAAGCTGGGACTTCGAGGAGTCGAGATACCGCCGAAGATCGTTGAGCGTCAGCTCGACGAGCCCGATTTCGAAGTTTTCTGGGAAGCAGCCGACGCGCTGCAGATGGTCGTTTGCATCCATCCGTTTGAAGCCGCGCCGGTGGGCGCGCTGTCGCGATATTTTCTCGGCAACCTGGTGGGAAATCTCTACGACACTGGACTTGCGTCCGCGCTTTTGATTTACGGCGGCGTGCTGGAACGTCATCCGAAGCTGCGGGTCGTTCTGTATCACGCGGGCGGCGCGCTGCCCGCGCTGATGGGAAGACTCGATATGGGATACAGGATTGTGCCGGAATGCCGCAAGGCAATTCCGCGGCCGCCATCGAGTTACGCAAATCAGTTCTACTTCGACATAGTAGCGCACAGCCGCGGAATGCTGAGTCATCTCGTGAACACCTATGGAGCTGACAGATTCGTCGTGGGTACTGACTACCCTTTGCCGGCCGGGCTTGCGCATCCGGTTGAAGAAGTCAAAGCGCTCGAGCTCGAGCCCGGCGACGAGAGCAAAATCCTAAGCGGCAACGCGCGCCAATTGTTGCGGCTCTGACGATTACCGCTTTGGAGGCCTCAAGTGGTATAGAGAGCGCACGAGGTCAGAGCAATGGCGAACAAGCCACAAATGCTGGAAGGCTACCGGGTTCTCGATTTTACGCAGTTTGTCGCGGGGCCGACCTGCACGCGACTACTGGGCGAGATGGGCGCCGAGGTGATCAAGGTGGAACTCGCACCCTACGGCGATCGCGTGCGCGCGGACGGACTCAAGTCGCTCAAGCCCGAGTTTCAGGGATCGAGTCATAGCACCTACTACATGCAGCACAACCACTCGAAGCTGAGCCTTGGGATCGATCTGAAGAAGCCCGGCGCAAAAGAGATAGTGATGGCCATGATTCCGCAGGTCGATGTCGTGGTCGAGAATTTCGCACCGCGCGTTATCGACCGATTGGGATTTGCTTACAAGGACGTCAAAGCAGTCAACCCGAAAATAATCATGTGTTCGATATCGATGGCGGGGCAGACGGGACCACTCTCGAATAAGGCTGGCTATGACTTTATAGGCCAGGCTTATGCCGGCATTACAGATGGTATCGGGCAGGTCGACGGTCCGCCTGCGCTGACTACGATGGCGATAGGTGACGTTTCGACCGGTGTCGCCGCGGCGATGGCTGTCGGCTTCGCACTGTTGCATCGCGAGCGCACCGGCGAGGGCCAGTATCTCGACGCGTCGCTGCTTGACACTTACTTTCATATGCATGAGAAGACGGTGCCAATCGTGTCCTTGCGCGGCGACAAGTTTCGTCCGACGCGAAGTGGCTCGTTGCATCCCGATGGCGGTACTACGGGAATTTTTCATTACAAGGGTGACCAATACATTCAGATCACTTCGACGCCGCATCAGTGGCCGCAGTTCGTGCGCGCGCTTGGGATGCCTGAACTGGCGACTGACCCGCGTTTCAAGGATGCGCGTGCGCGTCGCGACAACAAGGAGCAACTTAGAGACGTGATCGAGGAATGGCTCTCGAAGCTCCCGAGCCGCGACGAAGCGATCGCGAAGCTGGACGCGGAGCGGGTGCCTTGCGCTCCCGTGCTTACGGTAAACGAAGCCGTGAAGCATCCTCATCACAACGAGCGCAAGACGGTTCGCTGGGTCAAAGATCCTCTGCTGGGCACCGTCGCGATTCCCGCAGTTCCCGTAAAGTTCTCGGCCTGGCCGGATAAGACGGACGTGCGTTCCGCGCGATTGGGCGAGGACAATGAGCGGGTGCTGAGAGAGCTGCTTAAGATGCCGTCAGAGAAGATTCGTAGTCTGTATGGGGAAGGCATCCTCGTTCGCGATCCAACGCTCGAAAATAAGGCGTCCTAGCCAACCTCAGAGTCGAGCGCGTCAATGCGGCTCGCAAAAGTATTGACTCTCGCCTTGACCGCTGTAGTTAAGAATCCCGGTTGGGAAAATCGGGGGGTCAAGCTTCTTCTCGAGATAAAGGTAGTAAGGCAAGCGCGGAACGCTGGCGTGACTTGTGAGAAAGAGATCCAGGCCAGTTCGATGCGGTTTCTCAAAGCTCTGACGGATATAAGTTTCATAGACATCGCAGAATTCCGTCTGCGATTTGGCTGACCGCAGTTCCGTATATAGCGCGTAGAGCCCATTCGATGCCGTCGCGACGCTGAGTTGCAGGAAAACAATCTGGCAGGCCATTAAGATCACCAGAATAACTGCGAGACCTCGGCTGAGCGCGGAATCTTCACGAGGTAGGTCAGCGCCAATTAACCAACACATTCCTATCCAGACCGCTGGATAGAGAAACCTCTCTCCGGGGCTGATTATTCCTGCATAGGAATACCCGGAAGCAACTGAAGCGATCGCGCAAGCAACGGCGCAGGCCAGCACTCCGAGGTGCGGCTTGCGCGCTCTAGCCCATTCGAACGCGCAAAATGGCAATATCAATGTCATGGCAATCGTTACGATCAAATTGAGTAGGGCAAACAGCTTCATTTCGGACGTGTTGATATCGAGCCAAGGGAGAAACTCCGGAAACGGAGAGAAGACTGCGAGGATGCGACCTGCCAACTGATGTGGTGTCCAAAATTGCCAACCACTCCCAGGCTGCTTTAGGGACAAGCGCTCAATTGTGTACCAGATCGTCAATCCTATGGATGGCGCAAACGAAATGGCGAAAGGACGCCACATATCGATCCGCGATTCGGAAATGAACAACACCAGCGTCAGGAGAATGGCAGCGGCGTAAGACAGGAAGTGACAAAAGAACAGACCGACTGACACGCCACCGAGAAGCCACCAACTGACCGGCTCTGTCCGGTAGATTCGGCGAAATAAATATCCGCTGTAGAAAAGGAAGAGTGACAGACCGAGGATGTAGGACAGCTCTCCCCAGAAGAAGAAGGTGTTCAGTAAGAATAGCAGCGGGACTAGCAAGAGCGGACTCGCGGGCTCGCGCCGCAACGACTTCAGGAAGTAGATTGAGGTGAGAGCCAGCAATATGACGCAAAGGCTTAAGATGACCTTCCCTGAGGTTTCGGGCGAAAGCACCAAGTCCAGCAGTCCGATCAGCGCCACCGCCGCGGCGTTGGGTACCGGATAGTGTTTGAATGTGTAGGCGGCCAAAGCCTTGCCTTGAAGGAGCGACGCAACGACGGAACCCTCGAAGACCCAATCGGGATAGTCGGAAAGCGGTAGAAAGCGATGCGCCCAGATCAACACAAGAGCGTTGATGATGGAGGCAGCGAATACGATCTTGAACAAGGTGCTCTGGCGATCGAGGAAAGAAGTCGACACCTGATGAGTCACCAGCGAGCTAGTTTGCACGAACTATCGGGCGATGTCACCCCGCTGGCGCAATTGAGTTGACGAACGACAGATCGTTGCCCCGTAGTCAAAGCCATCGGCGTACAAGTTATAAACCTGAGCAGTATTTTCGCCCGCTGAACACGGAAGCGCGGAGTTCGAATGTACCGCGCTGTCCCCGTTGGCTCTTCGTCTTCGGTTTGCGCCGCGGGTACTTAGCTGGCGGCTTGAAATGGTTGGTTTGATCGAGCATCTCCTGATACCTGTGCCAAGCGCACTCAGTATCGGATTGTGAACGTGCCCGTATCCTCATCCATGCGGGCTGACCTACCCTGAGGCGATGCCGTTGCCCGCATGATGCCCGTTGGAGCGTACCATCATGACCAGCTCTCTGGAAAGACCGGCGAGTTCGGAGGAGGTCTTGAGCACTTGTTTCGAGCTGGTATCGGTCTCATGCGCCGTCTGCACGAGGTCCGAAGCTCCCACCCGGACTTGGTCAACGGCACTGGCCTGCTGCTCGGTGCTCAACTCGATTTCGCGCGCCGCCTCGCTGGCGGTGCTGACCAGGGCGGCAATCTGCCTGAACAGCACTGCCGCCTCGGCAAACTCGCGGACGCCTGCATCCACTAGCTTGGAACCGTCCTGCGTCGCCGCGATAGTAGAGCTGGCCGAAGCGCGAATGTTGTCCAACAACTGACGAATTTCGCTCGACGAAACACTGACCCGATCGGCCAGCTTGCGAATTTCGTCCGCTACCACGGCAAACCGCTTGCCCCATTCGCCGGCGCCGGCGGCCTCGATCGTCGCATTGATGGCCAGGATATTGGTCTGCTCGGCGAGTTCATTAATCATTTCGGTGATGCTGCCAATCAGCTGGGACTTCTTGCCGAGTTCGAGCACGTGAACGACCACGACATCGACCTGGGTCTTGATGCCCGCTATCGATTGAGTGGTGCGTTGCACGGTTTCGTCACCGCGGCTGGCAGTGAGCGAGGTCTCCTGGGCGACTTTGGCGACGCGTTGTGCGTTTTCCGCAATCAGGCGTGAGGTCGAAAGCAGTTCGTTGATAGTAGTAGCGATTTCGTTGACCGCCGTCGCCTGTCCGGTCGAACCCGACGACTGCAAATTGGCCGCTGCTTGCAATTCGCCGGACGAGCTTTGCAGAAGCGCAGCCGCCGATCCGATCTGCCGGGTCAATGAACTTGTAAGATACCATCCGACCAGCCCAGTCAGAACAAGGGCCAGCAGCGATGCTGCCACTATCGTTGTCTCGGAGAGATTTGCGCTAAAGTCGGACCGGGTCCTTTCAAGTCGCAACGAATTCCTTTCATCCTCATCCATCGCGACGACGATTTGTCCTATATTGTCCATCAAGGCCTTACCTTGGCCGACAGCGACTATCTTCATGGCTGCCTCCGGGCCTGCCGTGCGTCGCAGATCGATAGTCTGCTTCAGCTCCGCCATCTTGGACTGAATCAAGGGCCAAGCCTGCTCGAGGCGGTGCGCCTGAGGTGGATTGTCGCCGGTTAGTTCGCGCAATTGCCGTATAACATTGCCGATCGAAGCGTCAGCCAGCCTATAAGGCTCCAGGTAGGTGTCGTCGCCCGTTAGCAGGTAGCCGCGTTGCCCGGTCTCCGCGCCCCTAAGGACAGAAGTAAGCTCGGAGAGCTGATCGATTACCTCATAGGTTTGCCCGATCTTATGAGAGTTGCTCCAGATTGCGGCGATGCTGAAATATCCGACCGTCGCAACGATTGCCAGCATGACAAACGAGACTGTAAACCCAAGCGCGATCAAAACACCAAACGACCTTGATCGATTCATTCTACTAACAGCCTCCGCTTGCGTTGCCGGTTTAGGGGAGCATAGGTCGTGCCGCGGATTGCGATGGTTAATCGCCGCTTCGAACACGAGTTAGCTGCCAACAGCCAAAAGTTTGCGACATTTAATTGGCGTATGGCACTAATCGGTCACCATGCCTAAGGCGACTATGTCTCGCGCAGAGCGTCACGTTCGCCGGCAACGCGCTCAGGAAAGCATTCATAGCTAGTCAACCTTAACCCCGCACGCCTAGTTCAGTTGGAGCGAAAATTGCAGCGTCTCGCGAAGGGCTAATTGCGTGTTCAATTGACGACGATCGCAACTGAAACGAGCTTGCCCGCCACGCGCTTGGCGGTGGTGCTGGTGAGATCGGGCAATCTTTTCTGCGCGCTGCCGCTGGCGAGCGTTATCGAGACTCTGCGCAGCCCGCCGGTAACGAGTATCGCCGGCGCGCCCGAGTGGGTGCAGGGCGTGGCCGTTATCCGCGGCGCCATGGTCGTGGTGGTCGATCTCGGGACCATGCTTGGAGCGGGCTTGGCCGATTTAAGTCGAGCCCGGGTGATAACGCTACGAGTCGGCGCAAGGGTCGTAGGTCTCGCGGTCGAGTCGATAGTCGGCGTACGTGAATTCGATCAGAGCATGCTTTCCGAGGTTCCGCCGATGCTGCTGCAAGCTCGTCCCGAAGTACTTACCGCTATTGGCCTGCTTGATGGTGAACTGATGCTGGTGCTCGACGGCTCGCGAATCATCACCGAGCAGGAACTGGCTCGGCTAGAGAATTCATGATGAGGGTTAAGCCGGATATCAGCGAAGCGAAAGTGGCGCGCTTCGCAGAATTGATCGAAGAGCGGCTCGGCCTCCACTACCTGGGTTCATCGCTCGACGAATTGGGCGCTACCGTGGCGGCGCGGATGCGCGCCCTGCAATGCCGCAGCTTCGACTCCTACCTGGAGCGCTTCAAATCCAATATCTCTGCCCATGAAGAGCTACGATCGCTCGCCGCGGAGCTTACCGTGGGTGAGACCTATTTCTTCCGCATCCCCGAGCAGCTCAGTGTATTTTCCGAGGTCGCCTTGCCGCGGCTGACCCGCGGCGACCCCGCCCGGCCCATCCGGATATTGTCCGCCGGGTGTTCGACCGGTGAAGAGCCCTACACGCTGGCGATGGTGCTGCGGGAGCTGGGCCCGTCGGCGCCCACCGATGTCACGATTCTCGGCATCGACATCAATCCGGAGGCTTTGGCCAAGGCGCGGCGCGCCCGCTATTCGGCCTGGGCGATGCGCGCGACGCCGCCCGACTGCGTCGAAAAATATTTCCATCGCGAGCGCAGTCAGTTTGTGTTGGATGAACGCGTGCAGGCGATGGTGCGATTCGATGAACGCAGCCTCGCCATTGAAGACTTTCAGTTCTGGGGGCCGCACCGCTTCGAGATAATTTTTTGCCGCAACGTGGTTATGTATTTGTCGCCACGAGTTGTACGCGAAGTGATCGCGCGTTTTGCTCACGCGCTCGCGCCGGACGGATTTCTGTTTCTAAGCCATGCTGAGCCGCTGCGCGGAATCTCACAGGCATTCCGTGCGAAACATGCCGAGGGCGCCTTTTACTACATGCTGCGCGAGGCCAACGGCGCGGCGACCTCGTCTGAATCAGATGGCTGGGCGCTGGGCCCGCGGACGGACGCGATTCTGCGGCTCGCCACGCCGGCCTCACGCGGCCGTCTCCCGCCGTCTATTTCCTTCGATTTGTCACGCGGCTCCGTCACTATGCCGCGCTCGACCGAAAGCTGCGCTATTGCAGTCGCCGAGCCGGTTCCAGCTTCGCTCGAAGCGATGAGCCTGGGCGTGAAGGGTGCGGGCATCAGCCTCGGCACGGCTCTGATGAAGGCGGAGCAGTACGACGAGGCGCTGGCTACGCTGGAGGCGTTGGCACCCGCGGACCGCCTCGACCCCGACGTACTAATGTTAACGGCGATCATCCAGATTGAACGCGGGAAGCTCGACCAGGCGGCCGCGCTATGCGGCTCGCTGCTGGCGCAGGACGATCTCAACGCAGCCGCGCACTATCTGAGCGCCCTATGCCACGAACACGGCAACAGGCGCGCTGCAGCGATCGAGAGCTACCGTATCGCGATTTACCTCGATCGGGCGTTTGCGATGCCGCATTTGCGGCTCGGACTCATGTTCCGGCACGAGCACGACCTGCCGAATGCGCGGCGCGAGCTTCAGAATGCGTCGATGCTGCTCGCACAAGAGGATCCGGCCCGCGTCCTGCTGTTCGGCGGCGGTTTTAGCCGCAGCACGCTAATCGATCTTTGTGCTTCCGAACTGAGCTTGTGTGAGAGACCCAATTGATCGAAAGCGACATGGCCTTGAAGTTCGACGACCTGAAGCGGGCATTTGACCAGACCTTCCAGCAACCGCTGGTCGAGCGCGGTCAGGAACTGGTGCATCTGCTGATTGTGCGCATCGGTACTGCCAGGTTCGCACTGAAGGTTGCCGATCTCGCCGGACTCGCCCGTGCCCAGACGGTGGTGCCTATCCCGGGCGCGGATGCCGGACTACTGGGCATCGCCGGGTTGAAGGGCCGAATGGTGGCGGTCCATAGCCTTGCCGCGATGATTGGGTGCCCGGAATTGAGCACCGAGCAAAATCGATGGATGGTGCTGTGCCGTCGCGAGAAGGAGATTGCACTCGCGTTCACCGCGGTGACGGGAACCATGATGGTCCCGCGCACGGAGCTCAGCCCAGTGAGTCCCGGAGCGCCGCCCCATGCGACCGACGCGGTCGGCTCGGGCGCTGCCCAATTGTGGCTGTTGGACGTGGGATCAATCGCCGAGACAATTGTCAAAAAGACCGCAACGCAAACTTCGGGGGGAGCCGTCTGACCGGATCACAACTCATGGTCGACGAAAATCTCTACCAGTATTTCAAAATCGAGGCGCGTGAGATCGTTTCCGATCTCAGCCGCGATATCCTCGGGCTTGAAAGAGGCGGCGCCGGCGCAGAACCGGTGTCACGGCTGCTCCGCCATGCCCATACGCTCAAGGGCGCGGCGCGCGTAGTCCGACTACCGCGTATCGCCGAGATTGCGCATGCCATGGAAGACTCCTTGACCCCCCATCGCGGCTCGTTGGACGCGGTCAGCAAGGAAGAGATCCACCGGCTACTCGAGCAAGTCGATACAATTTCCTCCGAGATAAGCGCACTCGACCCGCTGACCCCGGCCGGCGCTCCATCGCACCCGACGGCGCTCGAACCGTTCGAGCGTGTTCGCGTCGGCGTGGCCGAGATGGACGCGCTGTTGAGTGGCGTTTCCGAAACCGCGGTACAACTCGACGGCATTCGCCGCAGTATCGAAGTGGTCAGAGAGGTCGAAGATCGATTGGCTTCGCTGCAACAACAGCTGACCGACGCCAAACCCGGACTGCGCCTGCACGAAACCGTCGAGGAAATGCGATTGGCGCTTCAGCACGCGCGCCAGGGCCTTGGGATGCGGGCCGACAGCACCGAGCGCGAGGTCGCGGAAGTTCGTGGGAATATCGACCGGCTGCGGTTGCTGCCCACGAGCTTGCTCTTCCCGGCCTTGGAGCGCGCGGTCAGAGACGCCGCCGAGACGCTTGGGAAGCAGGTCGTCTTCCACACCTCGGGCCGCGAGCAGCGCCTCGAAAGCCACGTGCTTTCGGCTATCGGAGAAGCCTTGGCGCATCTGGTGCGCAATGCCGTCGCGCACGGAATCGAAAGTCCGCAGGAGCGTCTTGCGCGTGGCAAACCAGCTTGCGGCGAGGTCAGCCTCAAGATCGAACGGCGTGCCGATCGAATTCTGTTCACTTGTTCCGACGATGGCGGCGGGATCGACGTTGATGCGGTTCGCCGCGCCGCAGTCGAGCGGGGAGTTGTAACCGCCGCCAGCGCAGCGGCCCTTTCCACCGCCGACGCACTCGAACTTATTTTCAGTCCTGGCGTGACTACCAGCGCCTCGCTCAACGAGGTGGCCGGCCGCGGAATCGGGCTCGAGGTTGTTCGCGAGGTCGCCAACCGCTTCAAAGGCCGGGTCGGAGTCATCACTGACGTTGGAATCGGCACCGGCGTCCAAATCGAAGTTCCGGTCTCGCTTTCGTCAGTCAGGGCGATCTTGTTGGCCGCCGGTGATTTGCTCATCTGGATTCCGCTGGAAGCGGTGCATTCGGCGTTGCGGCTCGCCACCGATGCGATCGTGTCGCTTGCCGGCCGATCCTCATTGGTCTTCGAAGGACACGCGATTCCATTTATCCGGCTGGCTGAAACAATGGGGCGACCGCTTGCGTCCGGGGCCGATTCGCTCCCCCATCTGGCGGCAATTGTTCAAGCCGGCTCTGAGCTGCTGGCGGTCGGAGTGGACCACGTGATCCATGCAAGCGAAGTGATAGTCCATCCGCTGCCCGCCGCCGCGGGCAAGGTAGCTATGCTCGCCGGGGCGGTTTTCGATTCGCAGGGAAATCCACAGCTGGTGCTGAATCCAGACGCGCTGTTGAAAGCAGCGGAGGCGGTCTCCTCGCGACCGATGCCGGTGGCCGCACCCGCTCCGCACGTCCTGGTTATCGATGATTCGCTGACCAGCCGCGTGCTGCTGAAGAGCATTCTCGAGACGGGAGGCTTCAAGGTCGATCTTGCCGTCAGCGGCGAGGATGCGATGTCAAAAGCTCGCGAGCGCCACTACAGCCTCTTCGTTTGCGACGTCGAGATGCCCGGTATGAACGGCTTCGAGTTCGTCTCGCGCACTCGCGAATACGACTACCTGCTCGGGATCCCGTCGATCCTCGTAACCACTCGTGCCGGCGCCGACGATCGCCGGCGCGGCGCCGAGGCCGGCGCCCGCGCATACATAGTCAAAGGCGAGTTCAACAAGGACTCGCTGCTTGAAACCGTTCGCAGCCTGGTGGGCTAGTGATGGCAATAATTCGAGTGATGGTCGCGGAAGATTCGCTGACGGTGCGCAGACGCCTGGTCCAGACGCTAGCTGCCGACCCTGCACTCGAAGTTATCGCGGAGGCCACCGACGGCCGTAGCGCGACCGAACTATGCCGGCGGTTGCGTCCCGACGTTATCACCATGGACGTGATGATGCCGGTGATGGATGGGGTTACCGCCACGGAATACATCATGGCCAACTGTCCCACGCCCATCCTGATGGTCTCGGCCTCGTCCAATCGCGGACAGGCCCTGCAGACCTTCGACGCGCTTGCGGCCGGCGCTATCGACGTGCTCGACAAGCCCACTGGAATCGCACCCGCCGAAGTGTGGGAACGTGAATTGGTCGCAGCGGTGAAGATGGTTTCCCGCATCAAGCCGATTCGGCGTTCGTCGATCAATCGACGCTCACGAGTCCCTGGCGCAGCCGCGCAGGCCGGCAAGATCATTTCCTTTCCTGCCCGCGAAAGCGAGGAGCCGGTGATTGTAGCCATCGGCGCCTCAATCGGCGGACCATCTGCGATGGCAAAAATCCTGTCGCAGATTCCAAACCGCTTTCCACTGTCGATCTTGCTGGTCATCCACATCGCGCCGGAATTCTCTGACAGTCTCGTTAAATGGATTGCAAAACTTTCTAGTCTCACCGTCCGTGTCGCAGTCGATGGAGAGCCAATGCCGCGACCGGGTCGAGGCGAAATAATCATGGCGCCGCCCGACCGTCACCTGACCGTAGGCCAACGTCGCCTGCGGGTGACTGATGCGCCGCCGCGCAATTTATGCCGCCCTTCGATTGACGAGCTGTTCGAGTCCATCGCTCGTGAATGCGGTCCGCAAGCGATCGCCTGTCTACTAACTGGAATGGGCAAAGACGGGGCTGCTGGCCTGCTGGCCGTCCGAAAGAGCGGCGGGCAGACGATCGCGCAAGACGAAGCCAGCTCGACCGTATTCGGAATGCCGCGCGAGGCCATCGCCCTGGATGCCGCCCAAGTGGTTGCCCCCCTTGCCGACGTGGCCGGCACGCTCTGCCAGATGGCGCGACAGCGCGTTGGAGAGGCGCCACACCCATGAGTTCCAGCATACTGGTCGTTGACGACAGCTTGACCGTCCGGATGGATCTGAAAACAGCCTTCGAAGCCGAGGGTTACGAATGCACCCTCGCTGCCACGCTGGCGGCCGGCCGCGACGCCCTGCGCAAAAACCTTTTCGATTTGATCGTGCTGGACATCCAGTTGCCCGACGGCGACGGCGTAGCATTCCTGTCCGAGTTGAAGGCGACCGTTGAGACCCGCGCAATTCCGGTAATCCTGCTCTCGCTCGAGGCGGACGTTCGCGCCCGGGTCCGCGGACTCACGACCGGCGCCGATGAATACGTCGGCAAACCGTATGATAAGGGCTATCTGCTGAGATGTACCAGCGAACTTATCAGCGAGCGACGGTCGAAAGAGTCCCCGCATCATCTGCCCAACCTGCTAGTAATCGATCCAAGCGAAGTCTTTCGGAATTGGCTCAAGCAACTGGTCGAACGTAACGGATACCGTCTGGTCGAGGGCCAGAGTGGCGCCCAGGGATTGCGGCTGACGGCGGAGATTCAGCCGGCCGCGATCGTGGTCGACGGTCAGATGGCCAGTATCGACGGCCTGACCTTCATTAGCAGAATCAAGTCCAACACCGTGCTGCGCGAGATTCCCTGCGTCTTCTTCACGGACTCCGACGATCCCGACACTGAGATCCGGGCGCTGGAGGCTGGGGCCGACGCCTTTATGCGCAAGCGCGAGGACCCGGCGATGCTGCTGATTCGGCTCGGTGCGCTTACTCACTCGCGCGAGGCGATACGGGCGACCGACAGCGCAAAGAGCCTGTTCGGCAACAAGAAACTGCTCGGCATCGGAATTGACCCGTCCTATTTGCTCGATCTTGCGTCCGCGCTGCTCAGCGACGACTACGAAATGGCGATTGCGCAGTCGGTCACCGAGGCGCTCGAACTACTTGCAGTCCGTCGCGCCGATTGCATTCTGGTCGAAAGCTCGTCGGCCGATCCGGCATTTTTCAGACAGGTACGGGATTCGCCCGACTGGCGGACGATCCCGCTGATTATCCTCACTGACGACCCGGCCAGTGCGACGGTGCGCGAAGCGCTAAGTGCCGGGGTTGACGATTTTGTCCTGAAGTCGGCCGACTTTGCCATTGCCATAGCCCAGCTGCGCAATCTGTTGCGGCGCAAACAGGTCGCCGATCGCAACCGCCAAGCCCGTGAAATCCAGCTGCGCGATGAGACAAGGGCGGCCGCCGCCGAAGCCCTGGTCATGGGGCAACTCGCCGAAACTCGCGCCGGCCTGCTCGCAGAACTCGAAGTCAAGAATACAGAGCTGGTGACCGCGCGCGAGGCTGCATTGGACGCCTTGAGAATCAAGTCCGAGTTCATGACCAACATGAGCCACGAGATTCGCACTCCTCTCAACGGCATTATCGGGTTTACCGAATTGCTACTCGAATCGGACCTCAACCACGATCAAGCGGAATTCACCCGCACCGTCTCGGAATGCGGCAATCTTCTGCTCGGCATCGTCAACGACATCCTCGACTTCTCCAAGCTCGACGAAGGCAAGGTGATTTTCGAACGAATCGATTTCGAGCTGGCAAGCGTGCTCGAGAGTACGATCGAAATGTTCAGCAAAGAAGCCCACCGCAGGGGTATCGAGCTGATGCTCGAGTATGGCAGCAGAGCGTCAATGACCATTTCAGGCGATCCGTTCCGTCTGCGCCAGATCCTGAACAATCTGCTGGGCAACGCTTTAAAATTCACCCACGCCGGTGAGGTCATCCTGCGCGTTTATGCTTCGGCTCAAACGGCCGATGAGATTGGTTTCCGTTTCGAGGTTCGCGATACGGGAATCGGCATACCCAAGGCGGTGCAAGCAGGGCTTTTCGCCCCTTTCTCGCAAGCCGACGCCTCAACCACCCGCAAGTATGGTGGGACCGGTCTGGGACTGACGATTTCAAAGAAACTGGCCGAAGGAATGCACGGGAAAATTGAAATCGAAAGTGAGCTTGGAAAGGGTTCGACCTTCTCTTACACGGCAACCTTCGGACTGCCGCCTGCGCCGCCGCCTCGAGAGCCCAAAGACGCGCGGCTGGCTGGCATACGTGCCCTCGTCGTCGATGACAACGCGACCAACTGCGGCGTTGTCGCCAACACCTTGAAATCCTGGGGCATGCTGCTCGAAACCGCATCGAGCGGAGACCGGGCGCTGACCGCGATGCGCCGCAGCGGCGCCGAGAATCGGCCCCACCGCGTCGCCATCGTGGATGCCGAGATGCCGGGGATGGACGGTTCCGCGCTGGCTCGCACGATAAAGTCCGATCCGGCACTCTCGGCAACTAGACTCCTGTTGATGAGCCCGGTTGGTGAAAGCGCGGCTTCGGCGGCTAGCCGGCGCAAGGACTTCGATGGATGGCTGACCAAACCAGTGCGGCCATCGCATCTGCACGAACGCATCCTTGAACTGATTGAATCGGAATTACCCGGCAACGATGCGTCCACACACCAAATGAATTCCTCCACGTCGCAGAATGCCGGTCCCGCGCTTAACGCGACCCCCGACCCAAAGCGCATCCTCGTAGTCGATGACAACTCGGTGAATCTCAAAGTGGCTGAAAAACAACTTGAAAAATTAGGTTATCGCGTCGATCTAGCTGGCGGTGGCAAGGCCGCGGTTGAAGCGGTGTTTGGCACGCACTACACGGCTGTGCTGCTTGACTGTGAGATGCCCGAAATGGACGGCTATGCCACCGTCGCGGAAATCCGGAGGCTCGAAGGCACTACTGCGCACACGATGGTAATCGCGATGACAGCGCACGCCTTCGAGGGAGCGCGCCTGCGATGCCTCAATGCCGGCATGGACGAGTACGTCGCCAAGCCGGTCACCCTGAATACGTTGACAGCAGTCCTTCAACGCTGCGCGCTGTTGGCTAGGCAGGCGGTTGAACAGCCAGTGGCCAACTGCCCTGTTCCCGCAGGCAACCCGAATTCGCAGACTCGCTGGCAGAGTTGATTGAATTCGAACTGAGTGGAACTTTCGTTCGACAGAGCCGGCCAACCCGGACTCAATATCCCGTCGATAGCCGTAGCTTCATGACCCAAGTACTTGATTCTGTTGGTGGAGCTGACGCGGATCGAACGCGCGACCCGTATGGCGTCGATAATCCGGGCCATGAACAACAGCGCGATCGCGTACTCAGCGAAGATGAGATCAGGCAGCTTTGGAATGCGCTCGAAACTGAGCGGCCGTGGTCGGCAGCGATTTTTCGTTTGGGAATTTTGACCGCTCAGCGCAGAGGCGAAATACTCGGCATGAAATGGGAGGAGCTGGACCTGACGGCCAGATGGTGGACGGTTCCGGCTGAACGCGCGAAAAACGGGCTCGCGCACCGCGTTCCTCTCGCTCCGCAAGTGCTCAAAATTTTGAGTGCATTGAAGGCTGGTAAGCACGATCCGGTTTATGTTTTTCGTGGCGGCCGGATCGGTCGGCCGATAGCGAATCTACAGAAGCCGCTCCGCCGCGTGAAGAAAAACGCGCGACTCGATTTTCGTTTCCACGATCTGCGACGCACGGCCGCCAGCCTCATGACGGGAATCGGAATCTCTCGACTGGTAGTGAGCAAGATTCTCAATCACGTCGAGCGCGGGATAACGGCCGTTTACGACCGGCACAGTTACGATGCGGAGAAGCGCGCGGCGCTCTTGAAATGGGAACGGCGCGCGCAGCATATAGTCAGCGCGAAAGGGAAAGTGATCCCGCTTCACGCTGCGAGCGCTTGACGAGCCCCTTAGTATCGGGAAACCTAATGCGTATGTCGGACACTTCTTGGGAAAGGACCCGACGTAGACCGATCCCGCCACGCCGGGCGCAAAACGGTCAAGCAGGTGCGAAGCCTGCCGCTGGGCACCTCGTGGCAGAGTCCAGCGCGAAGAGCCTCTCGAAGCCTTAAAGACAAAAAGGCCAGATCGGTCCGGAGATCCGGGCACCCGATCGAAAACGGTAACTGCGGCACCGCGAGCCGCACAGTTTTCGAGGTGTCCAAATGGCTTCGAGCCCGTTAGATCCGAACTCAATTCTCCGCGCCAAAGAAGTCCAAGCGCTGCTCGGAATCAGCCGCTCGACTCTCTGGCGCATGTGTCGGCGCAGCGAATTTCCTCAAACTAGAAAAATTACTCAACGGCTCATCGGATGGCGGGCGATCGAAGTTTTCGCCTGGATCGAATCGCGCGAGCCTGGCAGCGCGCGCGAAACTGAGAATGACGTAGCGGCGACGCATGGGCGGCATCGGCCATCACGCGCGGTTTGAGCTGCCGCCGATATCAGCCGTAAAACTCATGCTCGCTTCGACGCCCGCTCTCGTGGGCGGGAGATTGTGTGCGCGTCCGTACATGGATGCGTCCGTCGAAGTCGCACGCCTGCGAGGTCTCATCGGGTTTCGCTCAGAGGGCGGCGCGCGATGAGCTGGCGAGTGCAGGAATGGGTAATCAATCACGCGGCGCAACAGAGATGGCGTGGTACCGAGCTGAATGTCCTGCATGCAATGGCCTTCCATGCTAGCGACGATGGTGGCCGGATCTTCCCGAAGGTTGAGACGCTCGCCAAAGAGTGCGGGGGAATCACAGTTCGAGCAGTGCAAAAGACTATCAAAAAACTTGAGCGCTCTGGCGTCTTGGTGCGAGACGAGCCTGGCGGCGGGCGGAAGACGGCGCTCTGGCGGATCGAGATGGTGACGTTTGGTGGAGAGGTGAATGCCGGTTCACCTCAGGGGCGAACGGCTGAGACACAGGCCGTCGCCGCATCTACTCTTATGAAACGTCCTAAGAACCTTCAAAGACCCGTCCTCAGAAAGCCGGAAAGCAAAAACCCGAAGTCCTTTGCAGAAGTCCTATCCGGTCTTATGGAAAACGTGAGGAACGCAGCCGGAGACGGAAGAGCTACGCTCAAGGGAAAGACGGAGGACGGAAGAACGGGCGCGGATGGGTCAAACCTGGGAGACAGCGCGCGGCGGACCGGTGTGCGTTCCGTGGCGGCGGCGGATGGATCGACGTTTGATTTGGGAGGAGGTCCAGAGCCATCGTCGTCGAGCTGAGAGAGGAAAATCATTCTCTTTTCGGCGGAGCGATCCCTGAGGAGCCTGGGCGCGAAGAATTGACCGGCCGCGCCATCGCGGCAGCACTCTCTCGAACGTCAGTCTCGGGGAAGCTATGTTCTTAGTAGATGCCAAGTCTAGAGAAAGAGCTGTACGAACCGGTGCGGGCGGCGCTGCATAGAGAGTTTGCCTCGATTGGTAGGGGCGTCGTTTCGGAAACCGCAGCGTCAAAGGGTTTGGGCGAATCTATCAAAGCGCTGATACCGGTTGGAGGTGACATACTGTTCCGGTTCCTGAGCCTGAAACCCGATATTATCGGGTATGCACAGCGTCGCGATGGCCGTGAGTTGTTCACAGTCGAGGTAAAGCGGGGCAAAGCGACAGTCAGAGATATCTATCAAGCGAAACTCTACAAAGAGCTGTTTGGCGCGGGTATCGGCTTCCTGATTGTTAGCGGCCCGATCCCCGAGGAATTGAAAAGACTCATACGCAATCGGCCGACCATTCTCATGTCCGCCGAATGGCATGAGTTTGAGCTTTTGGCCCTGGGACAGTTTGACCCCGCAACCGGGGAGTTTGCTGATTGGGTCGGCAGCCACTCGCTAGACCCTAGCCCATTTACCCACCTGAGCAAGTTAGGTTTATGACTCATCGGATTTTGCAAGCATGCTTTTTTTGGCGGCAGCATACCGGCACCCCCAAAGTGAGGGGGTGGATCAGAATCGCGCGACCCCCTGCCGCATGTTCATTTTGCTCAGTCTGTTTGCGGAGAGAAATTCATTCTCGCGTTAGCTCGTGGAGTATCCGCTTGAGCGTTTGAGGCGAGGCCGCGCGCACGCGCTCGATCACGCGGTCCCGCTCGCTTCTCTCCGGGAAGATGAAGAAGTCGCAGACCTCAACGTCCAAAGCCTCAGCTAGCTTGGCTAGAGTGCTCACTGACGGGCTCCCTTTCCCGCGCAGAATCTCCGACACGTGCCCTTTCGAAAAATCCGTCTCCAAGTAGAACCGATCCAGCGATCGGTACTCTGCAAGGATGAGTTTCCGCAAACGTCGCCGGAACCGCGCAGCCACATTCATGCACAGGGCGCGTAGCAGAACGAACTTGACGCCGCGTTCGGAATTCCGTACCGATCGGGACCATAATCCGGGCCACGAACAACAGCGGGATCGCGTACTCAGCCAAGATGAGATTTCCGCCCGATGCGCGGGTGCGCCACGCGTTGGCTGGGGTTGTGCCGCGCGCCGCTATTGCGGCCGCATTGGCTTTTGTCGGTTGCGCTGTGGCTCCGCAGCCGCCCAAGGACCCCGCCTATTGCTCCGCGTATGATTCGATCGCCGCATTGCATGCGGGCGAAGCTGACGCGTTGAATCAGCCGTCACGAACGAAAACATGCCCACAGGAATGCTCGCGGTGCGTCGCCTCATACAGCGATGGCTATTCTATGGGGCTCCAACGGGCTGACGAGCACAGGTGCGCACTGGCGCGATGTAATGCGATGTTTCCGATTAACTCTTCGTCCCCGGCGGGTAAAGACTTTGGACAAATCGAACTTTGAGCATTGCGTAGAACTCGAGAAGTTCGGGGCGGAGGTTCCCGGACGACCCGCCCCAGCTTGCGACGAGGCGGAGATCGAGCGCCTGGAAAGAGAGACCGATGAGCGAAAGCGAGAATTCGATCGGGAGTGGGAGAAATGCGGCTTGGAGGCGCGCCGCCAAAACCCCGGCAAGGACAAAACCTGGATCGACTTTGAGACCGAAAACTGCGTCCACAACGCACGCTGACGTATAGAATAGGTGACCAAGTTCCCCGCGCGCGATGCGTCGGTCGATTGTGATAAATTAAGCAGCAAAATGAGCGAGCGAGATGATGCGTTCGAGAAAGACGTTGCGCCGGAGGCGACTCTTGCGAAGTCGAGCGCGAACAGGGAATCAGAAGTTCGCGGCGGTCTCGGCATCGATGCCCGTGCGATGGCCGAATTGAAGAAGAGCCTCCGCAGCAGCTTCGTTCCTGACAAGGGGCTTGTAGCGGCCATCCAGCAAGCTCAGAAGGACACGGCGCTCGCTGCCTCTGCGGCTAAGAACGCGGAGGCTTTTCGCGGCAGCCTCAGCATCGATGCTCGCGCGATGGCCGAATTACAGGAGAGCCTCCGCAGCAGCTTCGGTCTCGACAAGGGGCTCGTGACGGCCGTCCAGAAAGATATGGCGCTCTTTGCCGCTGCTGCTAAGAACGCTGCGGAGGCTTTTCGCGGCGGCCTGGGCATCGATGCTCGCGCGATGGCCGAACTACAGAAGAGCGTCCGCGGCAGCTTCGGTCTCAATAAGGGGCTCGTCGCGGCCGTCCAGAAGGATATGGCGCTCGCTGCTTCTGCGGCTAAGACCGCGGAGGCTGTTCGCGACGGCTTAGGCATCGATGCTCGCGCGTTAGCCGAATTACAAAAGAGCCTCCGCGGCAGCTTCGATCTCAATAAGGGGCTCGTCGCGGCCCTCCAGCACGATACGGCGCTCGCTGCCTCTGCGGCTAAGAACGCGGAGGCATTTCGCGGCGGCCTCGGCATCGATGCTCGCGCGGTGGCCGAATTACAGAAGAGCCTCCGCAGCAGCTTCGGTCTCGACAAGGGGCTCGTGACGGCCGTCCAGAAAGATATGGCGCTCTTTGCCGCTGCCGCAAAGAACGCCGCGGAGGCTTTTCGCGGCGGCCTCGGCATCGATGCTCGCGCGATGGCCGAACTACAGAAGAGCCTCCGCAGCAGCTTCGGTCTCGACAAGGGGCTCGTGGCGGCTATCCAGCAGGCTCAGAAGGACATGGCGCTCGCTGCCTCTGCGGCTAAGAACGCGGCGGCTGTTCGCGGCGGCCTCGGCATCGATGCTCGCGCGATGGCCGAATTACAGAAGAGCCTCCGGAGTAGCGTTGCACTCGATAAGGAGCTAACCGCAGCCATCCTGCGCTCTCAGAAGAGTATGCGGACGAGTGCCGCGCTCGCGAACCAGACTGATTCCGGTCCCATTGAGCCAAAGGCCGAAGGTCTCCCCGTCCGTGCCTCTCTCATACATGTTTCCCAAAGCCGGAGCCTCTTGCTGGCACTGAAAAAGAAGGCACACCTGATTCGCACGATATTTGAGATCGTGGCATTAGTGGCAGAGTTTCACACCTGCATTGTCAATAGCGATCTCATCCGGTCTCAATCCGCACTGTCACATGACCTTCAAAACCTATCTGTGCAAATGCAGGTGCTTTCCAATCGCGTAGAGAGTTCAGTTTACTCGCACCCTTCACAACTCAAGCGTCGCCATCGCCAAAGCCACGTTAAACCAAGGAAACGTCGGACGCGCCGCGCCACGAAAAATGGCCGTCCGGATCGTCCGAGGAGCTAATCTCGCTACCATTGGGCTGGCCTGGCTCTGTGACTGGCGTCGGGGCAAGCCTGCTACCTATCTGCTACCTAACCTGCAAAGCGAAAGAAACCGACTAGCCTAAATACTTGATTTTATTGGTGGAGCTGACGCGGATCGAACGCGCGACCTCCTGAATGCCATTCAGGCGCTCTCCCAAACTGAGCTACAGCCCCACCGTTGGCGAGATTTTTCAGCTAACCGGATACCGCCCGTGGAGTCAACCGACCGGCGAAATGCCGCGGTCTAACTTCGCCTTTTTCCGCCATTCGAGCCAGTTGACTGTGGACGACTCGATCAATTTGCAACCGCCGGGAGCGATCTGATCGGTGAACAGGATCAAGTTGTTGCATGACCAGCGAGCGTTTGGCGCGATGATGCTGTCGAAGCCAAGGAAGTAAGCGGCGTCGCCGATTGCCTGGGTCGGCGCGTAGAGGATTTCGCGGTAGCGGGTCGGATCGACCCCGAGTTGGGCCATCGCGCGTACATCCGGAAGCCTGAGAGTCTTCGCCGTCCTAACCCTGATGCGATTCAATCCGTACTTGATTTTCGACGGAAAGACCGGCTGACGTGACAGATGAAAGTGAACTTCCGCGACGGCGCCATCCGCAGTGAGGGAGGTGTAGAGCACATCGAACGACGTGGGATCCCATCGTCCTCCCGAGGCATTTCCCTGCAGCGGATCCCGGCCGTGGCGAACGACCCGCCAAACCTCTCCGGCGAAGCGAACTCTATCGAAAGCGTCAAGGGCGTCGAGCAGCGCGGGATCGCGCGGGTTCCGTGCCGCGGGCATCGCGGATCAAACGCGTTCGGTCATAGGTAGGCGCCGGCGTCCAGGCGTTCGATAACGGCGAGAACTTCCTGGGTGCGGTCGGCGATAATGAGGTCGATCGCGCGCTGATTGTCCAGCAGCGGATGTTTCGCATGCAGCCACAGGCGCGTCTCTTCCGGCGTGTAGAAGTCGGACAAGCGATCGACGACGTAGCGCAGGTCGGCGATGATGGTCTGGGTCGCGAGTGGCGGCGAAGCCTTGCCGGTCTTCCATCGCGATACGCTTGGCCGCGACGCATTGACGATGTTGGCGACGTCAGAGCCCTTGAGCCCCCCGTGCTTCTCGAGGTCGTCGAGAATCCGGGTGACCGCGCTCTTCATCGGCTGCCCGGGCTTTTTCGCCTCAGACAGGGAATGAGCTCTCAATACTGCGCGTCCCATGACGCTATGTTACATTTATGTTTCACGAGAGTCTATCCGTGAAACTGATCTGCAACTCAGCAAACATCACGCGAAGCCGTAGAGCGCGGCGACGTTGTCCGAGAGCATCTGGCGGCGCTCGTTGTCGGGGACGCCCTCGAAGTCGCGCGCGATCACCTCTAGCGAGTTGGGCCAGGTCGAGTCCGAATGCGGGAAGTCCGACCCCCACATCAGGTTCTTGATGCCGATAAAGTGGCGCGTCACGACGCCGACGCGATCGTCCTGGAACGTCGCCGCTACCTGTCGTCGAAAATAGTAGCTGGGCGGATTCGCGATCGTTTCCCGTTCGAGATAGCGGTACTTCTCGAAGGAATGATCGAGGCGTTGGAGAAAATGCGGGATCCATCCGATGTCGTTTTCGACTGATACGAACTTAAGATTCGGGAAGCGTTCGAGCACACCGGCGAAAATAATTTCGGTGAGCGAGCGTTCGACCGAATGATGCAGCGCCGGGTAGCCCTTCATCACGCTTTGAAAGTCGCTGCCGCCGCGCCGCTCGGTGAGGATATGCAAACTGAGCGGCGTTCCGAGATCGTGCGCCACGGCCCAGAACGGATCGTATGACGGGTCGCTGTAGGGACGCTCGGCCGGCGGCGCGCCCCATATCATCGCGCCGCGCAGGCCTTTGTTCGCCGCGCGCCGCAGCTCCTCGACGCCTTCGAGCGGATCGTCGAGCGAGACCATCGCGACTCCCGCCAGCCGCCGCGGGCTACTCGCGCAATAGTCGGCGAGCCAATCGTTGTATGCGCGAAAGCAGGCCGCGCGCAGTTCGCCGTCTTCCATCTGGAACAGCCGCATCCCGAGGCTTGGATAGAGCACCTCGCCCGAGACGCCGTCACGATCCTGGTCTTTGATTCGGAGATCGGGATCCCACGCGCTCGGACGGACGCCGGGATAACCGCCCGCCATCTTTTCAGCGAAGTCTTTTGGATCGACGCCAGCAACTGCGAACCCCGCTACCGGGAACGGACGAAGTCCTTCGGCGACGAAAAAGTCGCCTGCGCGCGAACCGGCGTGCTTGATGACGCGCGGTGCGCGATCGAGAAAACGCTTGTCGATGCGCGAGGTCCAGACGTCGGCCGGTTCGATCACGTGAGAATCGGCGGACAGGATTTTCAGCGCGTCCATCGCGTGGTCCTCCAATGATTTGCAGGAAACCTGATCGCCGTTTAGCGCCCGAGGCAGAGCGGCGTCAAGCGGGCGTCATTCGCGGGCGCGATCGAGCAACTCGCGCGCGGCGCGGCGGAATTTGTCGGACACTTCGCCCCCGAGCATGCGTGCGATCTCCTCGGTGCGATCGCCCGGCTCCAGTACGGCAACGCGGCTACGCGTCGAGCCGCGCCGCTCTTCCTTTTCGACCGTAAGATGACGATCGGCGAACGCTGCGATCTGCGCCAGGTGCGTGACGCACAGGATCTGATGGAAGTGCGACAGCTGTTTCAATTTGCGGCCGACGACTTGCGCGACTGCGCCACCGATTCCCGCGTCCACTTCGTCGAAGATCATCGTGGCGACGCCGCGGCGCTGAGCTTCGAGACGCTTGAGCGCGAGCATCACGCGCGAAAGCTCGCCGCCCGACGCGATTCGCAGCAGCGGCATCGCAGGCTGGCCGACATTCGGCGACAGATGAAACTCGACGGTGTCGCTACCGAACGGGCCGAGCGCGATGCCGCCATGAACGAAGCCGGCTTCGTCGGGACCGAGCGCGCCGAGGCGAGGCTCGAATCCTGGCGAGCGCATCCCGAGCGACTTCAACTCGGTTTCCATCTTGCGGCCGAGTTCGGCTGCGGCGCGCTTGCGAATCGAGGACAGCTTGTTCGCATGCGCACCGAGTTCGTCCAGCGCAGCCGCCATCGCAGCTTCGACCTGCGCCTTCGACTCGCCGATTCCTTCGAGCTCGCCGATCTCGGCGCGCGAGCGCGCCAACGTTTCGAGCGCGGTATCGAGCGAGCCGCCGTACTTGCGTTTGAGCCTTGTCAGCTCTTGCAGGCGGTTGTCGATTTCCTCGAGGCGCGACGGGTCCGCTTCGATCTTTGACGCGTACGCGGCAAGCGTGCGCGCGGCTTCCTCGAGGTTCGCACGCGCCGACTTGATCATCTCGAGCGCGTCGCCGAGTTTCGGATCGAGCGCGGCCGCGTCGAGCAATCGAGCCTCGGCTCGCGCGACCGTATCGGCAGCGGCGCCGTCGGCGCCATAGAGCGCTTGCTCGGTTTCGAGCGCGGCACTGGCGAGCTTGCCGGCGTTGGCAAGCACGGTTCGCTCGCGCGCGAGTTCTTCATCTTCGCCCGCGACCAGGCCGGCGCGTTCGAGTTCCGTCGCGCGGAATCTTGCGAGCTCGAGCAAATCGGCGCGCTCGCGTTCGCGGCGGTTCAGTTCCATAAGGCGCGACTGGATTTCTTCGGCGCGCGCATAGCGGTCACGATAGGACGCGAGCTCGTCGTCGAGATTTGCGTAGCGATCGAGAATCTCGCGATGGCTCTCGGCGCGGAGCAGCGAATGCTGCTCGTGCTGCCCGTACACCTGCACCAATGACGCGCCGATTTTACCGAGGCTTTGCACGGTGGCGAGTTCACCATCGATCGTCACGCGCGAACGTCCGCCGCCTTCGGCGATCACCCTGCGTATGAGCAACTGGCGGCGACTGCCGTCGCGTTTGCGATCGGCGAGTTCGGGAATCGCGGCCTCGCCTTCGAGCTCGAACAGTCCTTCGACGACGGCTTCCTTCTCGCCGCTGCGGATCATGTCGGGCGACGCGCGCGAGCCGAGCAGCAATCCGAGTGCGCTCAGGATGATCGTTTTGCCGGCCCCGGTTTCGCCGGACAGCACGTTGAGGCCGGCACCGAACGCGAGATTGGCTTCTTCGATGATCGCAAAGTTGCGAATGTGCAGTTCGAGCAGCATCGGCGACGCGCGCCTAGCCCCAGTGCAGCTTGTCGCGCCAGATTTCGAAATACGGATGCGCGGAGCGGATCAGCGAGACCGCGTGGCGCCCGCGATGAATCCTGATGATGTCAGCCGGCCCCAATTGCGCGGACTCCTGGCCGTCGACAGTGAACGTGGTGTCGTGATCGGGTGCCTTGACGTGTATTTCGATCTGGTAAGTGTCGGGCAACACTACGGGACGGTTGCTCAGAGTATGCGGGCAAATTGGCGCGAGCACGATCGCGTTGAGCGTCGGATAAACTATGGGGCCGCCGGCCGCGAGCGCGTAAGCCGTGGAGCCCGTCGGAGTCGCTACTATCAAGCCGTCGGCGCGATACGAGCAGAATGCGGTGTGGTTGGCGAACACGTCGAGCTGGAGCATGCGACCCAGCGGACCTTTGCCGACGACCACGTCGTTGAATGCCTGAAAGGTCTGCGCGGTCTCTTCGGACGCGCGCTCGATGATCGCTTCGAGCATGATGCGCCGATCGACTTCGTAATCGCCGTCGAGCACTCGTGCGAGTGCGGCGCGCGCTTCCTTGATAGTCACTTCGGTCAGGAAGCCGAGCCCGCCGAGATTCACGCCGATGATCGGAATTCCCTTCGAGGCGACCAGCCGCGCGACTCCGAGCAGCGTGCCGTCGCCGCCGAGCACGACGATCAGATCGGCAGTATCGGCAAGATGGTGCCGTTCGACGGGCTCGGCACCGATTTTTTTCGCCGTCTCGGTGTCGGCGATTGGAGTCTTGTGTTTGGTCCGCAGGAAGCTCGCGAGGATTCGCGCGATTTTGATCGCTTCGGGCCGCTCGCGCTTTACGACCAGACCGACCGTCTTTATGGAGCGCTTCGCCACCGCCATCAGGCACTCATCATGCCCTGAAACCCGGGTGGACGCGAAAGGCTTTCGAGTGCATCGTCAATCTCACTGAGAAATCGGAGGGACCTTGTATGCGGTGCCGGCCGCCGTGGGATTTTCCTTGCCGTACACTATCGCGACCGTGTTGATGTAGTAGCCAGTGGCGGTCTCGGTAGTCTGCGCCTTGCTCGTGAGTACGACGATCGCGTCGGCGCCGGATTCGCACGCCTTGCGCTGCACCGCGGGGAGCACGTCGGCCTCGCTCGCATAGACATTCCCCATGGCCTCGACGATCGCGACCTTGCGGAAATCCGCAAGCGGCTCGTGCCGCAGCACTGGCATGTCGCAATCAGGCGGTTTGGCCGCGCGGCCCGACGGCTCGATCTCGGAGAGAGTAACCTGCGGCGGCAGCGAGACTTTGGCGCATCCCGCGGCAGCAATCGCCAGCCCTGCTATAATGATCGCTATTCGCACGAGTAATGAAGTATCCACCGAAGGCCGTCGCGGGCAAGAGCGAATGCTCGAGGCGCCGGCGTCGCTCGCTTTGGGCTGCCTTTCGTATAAAATCGCGATGCGCTTGTTGTCACAACGGCCGGCGCGAAAAGGTGGCATCTTACGATGGCAAAGACCGGCAAACCGAGTCGTCCGCTCCTCGGGGCGCATATGTCGATCGCGGGCGAAGTCGGCGAGTCGCTGATTCGCGGCAAGCAGGTCGGCGCGGATTGCATCCAGATTTTCACCAAGTCGTCGCGGCAGTGGGCGTCGAAGCCGTTCAGTAAAGAGGAAATCGAGAAGTTCAAACACAACCAGGTCGAGACGGGCATCGCGACTGTGATCGCGCACGACTCATACCTGGTGAATCTGGGCGCACCCGACGAAGCTCTGCGAACCAAGTCGGTCAAAGGATTTATCGACGAGCTTCATCGATGCGAGGCGCTCGGCGTGCCGACGCTCGTCGCCCATCCGGGAGCGCATGTTGGATCGGGCGTCGAGAACGGAATCAAGACGATTGCGAAATCGATCGACGAGGCGCACGCGGCGAGCAAAGGCTTCAAGGTCAGGATCGCGCTCGAAATCACCGCTGGCCAGGGGAGTACGCTCGGCCACACGTTCCAGGAGATAGGACAAATCTTCGATGCAGTCGTCGAGAACGAGCGGCTGCGGCTATGCTTCGACACCGAGCACGCGTTCGCGGCCGGCTACGACATTCGCACGCCGGAAGGATACGAAAATACATTCAGCGAGCTCGACAAGCTGATCGGAATCAAGAAACTCGCGGCGTTTCATTTGAACGATTCGATCAAGGACTTCAACTCTCGCGTCGATCGCCATCAACATATCGGCAAAGGGTTCATCGGGCTCGACGCGTTTCGCCGCATCCTCAATGACGAGCGATTCTTCGGCTTGCCGATGTGCCTGGAGACGCCCAAGGGCGACGACCTGAAAGAGGATATCGAGAACCTCGGGACATTACGCAGTTTGTTTGCTAACTGACTATTCGACTGATGATTAAGCGAATACTCACTGGAGACCGACCGACCGGGCCGTTGCATCTTGGTCATTACGTAGGATCGCTGCAGAATCGCGTACGCCTGCAGGAGGAATACGACACCTACGTGCTAATCGCGGATATCCAGGCGCTGACTGACAACTTCGAGCATCCCGAGAAACTCGAAGCGAATATCTTCGAGGTCGCGCTCGACTATCTCGCGGTCGGCATCGATCCGAACAAGGCAAAATTCGTCGTGCAATCGATGGTGCCGGAGCTGACCGAACTGACTATCTACTTCATGAACCTTGTGACGACCGCGACGCTCGAGCGCAATCCGACGCTAAAGGAAGAAATCAAGCAGAAGAATTTCAGCAAGGGGCTGCCCGTCGGCTTTTACACCTACCCGATTTCACAGGCGTCCGATATTACAATCTTCAAGGCGCATCTCGTTCCGGTTGGCGAGGACCAGTTGCCGATGATCGAGCAGGCGCGCGAGATCGTGCGACGCTTCAATCGCATGTACGACAAGGTTCTGATCGAGCCGAAGGCGCTCGTCGGCGAAGTGGCGCGGCTGCCGGGCACCGACGGCGGCGCGAAGATGGGTAAATCGCTCGGCAACTGTATCTACCTTGGCGACCCGCCCGAGGTCGTGCGCAAGCGCGTGATGTCGATGTACACCGACCCGACGCGGGTGCATCCGACGGACCCCGGCCACGTCGAAGGCAATCCGGTCTTCACGTACCACGACTCGTTCAATCCGGATAAGGCGGAAGTAGAAGACCTGAAGGAGCGCTATCGCAAAGGGACGGTCGGCGACGTCGAGGTCAAGGAGAAACTGTTCAACGCGCTGAACGTTTTCCTGGAGCCGATCCGCGAACGCCGCGCGCGGTTCGCGTCGAAGCCGGAGCAGGTCCGCGAGATAATCGTCGAAGGCACGCGCAAGGGACGCGCCGTCGCGCAGGAAACGATGGCCGAAGTGCGCACCGCGATGAAGATCAGCTACAAGTTCTAGATCGCACTCAAGGGCAGTTGCCGCCGGAACTCTTGACGGTCGCCGTGCCGGAACTTGGAGTGCAGATCGGCGGATCGACGCCGTTGCCGCTCGCGACGCCGCCGCCCGTGGTAGTTACCGTCACGAATCCGCCGGCCATTTCGCAATCGGCAGTAGACATGGAGCCCATGCCAGTCGACTTTGCGTTGACGACGCAGTTGGTGACGAACTGGGATTCCGCGTCAGCCGTACCACCATCTGAAGCAGAAGCGGTCGCTTTGCCAGTGGCGCAGTTCGCCGTGGCGTTGCCCCCGGTTTTGGCCGTGGCAGACGCCGGGCATTGCGAACTAATCGCGGTCGCGAAAGTGTCGTTCCCGCTGGCTGTAGCCTTGGCCTTGCCTTTGGGAAAACTCGCGTCGGCCTCGGTAGTGGCGCCATTCGACGCAGTCGCAGTAGCTTTGCCAAACATGAAATCGTCCGCGGATGCCGACCCGCGTGACGAGGCTTTGGCCGTAGACTTTCCCCCGGTTTCCGAATCCACCTCGCAGAACGTCCCATCACCAAGGCTGTTCGTGTTGAACCCACGGCCCTTCGAAACGCAGGTAACACTGTCACCGGCGATCGCTCTCATCGGCGCGATCGCAGCCAGAGTGACAGCCGCAACGACCAGTGCTTTCTTCCAGTGCATCGAGAAATTCTCCCCCGCATCGAGTATCAGGTTAGTAGGACTTCGCGAAATAGGCGCGCTCGGTCGCTGATTCACCGCACACGAGGCATTTGCCCGCGACAGTGTCGTTGTTGAGTGGAATCGCGCGGCAGGTCGCTTTAGTTTCTTCGCGGATTTTCGTTTCACAGACCGGATTCCCGCACCAATAGATGAACGCGAATCCGCCGCCGCCCTCGCCCTCCATATGCTTACGAAAGGCCGGGTAGTCGTCGAAGTTTCGCGTGTTCGCGACCATCGCGGCTTTCGCCTGCGCGTATAGATTTTTCTGGATCTCGCCGAGCAGCGCGCTGACTGTATCCGCGATCGTCGCGAGCGACGCTTTGCTCTTCGACTCGGGGCCCGATTTGTCACGGCGCGCGAGCACTGCTTCGCCTGAGGCAACATCGCGCGGTCCGATCTCGATTCGCACCGGCACACCGCGCATTTCCCAATCGTTGAACTTGAAGCCCGGCGTCATGCCCTCGCGCTCGTCGATGCGCGCGCGAATTCCCTTCTGCGCCAGTGCTTCCAGCGCGGCACGTGCCGCGGCGAGTACGGTCGCGCCCTCCTCGGGTTTGCGGAAGATCGGCACGATCACGGCCTGCGTCGATGCGACCGTCGGCGGTAGTCGCAGTCCCTGGTCGTCGCCGTGCGCCATCACGATCGCGCCGAGCAGCCGCGTCGAAACTCCCCAACTCGTCTGCCACACGAACTGCATCTGGTTTTGATCGTCAAGGTAACGAATCTCGAAGGGCTTCGCAAAATTTTGTCCGAGAAAATGCGAGGTGCCGCATTGCAGCGCGCGCCCGTCGCCCATCAAGCCTTCGATTGAGTAGGTCTCGACCGCACCGGGAAATCTTTCGGCCGCGCTCTTGCGTCCGACAATCAGCGGGATGGCCAGGAACTCCTCGACGAAGTTGCGATACAACTCAAGGATCCCGAGCGTCTCGCTTTGCGCTTCTTCGGCAGTAGCGTGCGCCGTGTGGCCCTCCTGCCAGAGAAACTCCGCAGTGCGCAGGAACACGCGCGTGCGCATTTCCCAGCGCACGACGTTGCACCATTGATTCACCATCATCGGCAAATCGCGATGCGATCTGATCCACTGCGCGAACATGTGGTTGATGATCGTCTCGGACGTCGGCCGCACGATCAGCGGCTCTTCGAGCTCCTTGCCGCCGCCATGCGTGACGACCGCGAGCTCGGGCGCGAAGCCCTCGACGTGCTGCGCTTCTTTTTTCAGAAAACTTTCCGGGATGAACAGCGGGAAGTACGCGTTGCGCGCGCCGGTCTTCTTGATGCGGCGGTCGAGCTCGTCGTGGATCGCCTCCCAAATCGCAAATCCGTCTGGGCGAAACACGATGCATCCGCGCACCGGCGAGTAGTCCGCCAATTCGGCGCGCAGGCAGATGTCGTTGTACCACGCCGCGAAATCCTCGCTGCGCGGCGTTACCTTCTTGTCGTTCTGCTTTGCTGGTTCTTTTGCCATTCGTCTTGCGTGACGACTTTGACTATCGTCAATTTGGTACAGTCTCCGGATAAAACGAGCTGGAATCAACTTAGTCCGGAGCGCGCCCGAGGTGAAAGTCATGATGCTGAGACTCCGAGCTGCCGCCATCTCTCTTGCGATCATTCTGCCGGCCTTCGCTGCCGCGGCATCGGCGCAAAGCGATGCGAGCAGTACCTCCATGCGCACGATTGAAGTTGACGGCAGCGGCGAGACTCGCACCTCGCCTGACACTGCGGATTTGGATCTCGCGATCGATACTCAAGCGAAGACCGCCGAAGAAGCCGCTACCAGCAACGCTGCGCTGGCGACAAAAGTGATCGACGCGCTCAAGGCGAAGCTCGGCGATAAAGGCAAGATCACCACTGGCGGCTATTCGCTCGATGCCCAGTACGATCAGCGTCCCGTCGAGAAGCCGAGGATCGTCGGCTACAACGCGCAGAACTCAGTGACGATTCATACTGGCGCGCTGGACCTCGTCGGCGCGCTGATCGATTCCGCGATCGCGGCCGGCGCGAATCGCGTCAACTCGCTCAACTTCAGCGTCGAGAACAACCTCAGCGCGCGCAAAGAGGCGATCACGATCGCGACTCGCGACGCGAACGCGCAGGCCGAAGCGCTCGCATCGGCGTTGGGCGTGAAGCTCGGCAAGGTGCTCAAGGCCACGACCGTCTCGGAAGCGCGGCCGATCCCGATGCGCATGGGTCGCGCGATGCTGGCGACGGCGAGCGCGCCGACTCCCGTCGAACCCGGCGAGGTAACGGTGCCGGCGACGGTTTCTCTAACCTTCGAGATTGAGTAGGTTTGGCCGCGATGCTGAAGCCCGGCGATCCCGCACCTTCGTTCGATCTGGCCTGCGCGCTCGACGGGCGTATCGCGCGATGCAGCCTCGCGAAGATTTCAACCGAGCTGGCTCTGATCTTTTTCTATCCGCGCGATTTCTCGTTCATCTGTCCGACCGAGGTCACCGGCTTCAACAACTCGCTGAAAGATTTTACCGCCGAGGATACCGCCGTCGTCGCCGTCAGCATCGACACTGTCGACAGTCATCTTCGATGGGCGCGCGAGCTCGGCGGTATCGCATACCCGATGCTCGCCGACCCGGATGGTGGCCTCGCTCGCGCCTACGGCGTTTTCGACGAGAATGAAAAGGTCGCGCTACGTGCGACGTTCATCCTCGATCGCAAGCGCAAAGTTGTCTTCACCGCGTCGTGCCCGCTCAACATTGGACGCAGCGTCAGCGAGACGCTTCGCATCGTCCGCGCGCTGCGCACCGGCCAACTCTGCCCCGCCGACTGGAAGCCGGGCGAAGAATGCGGTCCAACCGACCGCAACTTCTAGGTCGAGCTTGGCCGCAGCAGTCGATCCCGCGCAAAAGCGGCAGCTCTTCGAGCGCCTCTCGAGCATCCGCGAAATTGTTTTCGGCGTGCAGGACGGCGTGCTGACGACCGCCGGCGTGCTGTGCGGGCTGAGCGGCGCCGTCTCGCAGCATTCGCAGGTCGCGCTCGCCGCACTCGCATCGACTGCAGCCGGGGCACTCTCGATGGCTGCAGGAGCCTACTTGGGCACCCGCGCAGAAACGGAGGTGCTGCGCGCCGAGCTCGAACTCGTACGCGCCGACGCCGCCGAAAAGCCGTACACCGTCCAGGAAGGGCTGCTCGACGAGCTGTGCAAGGAGGGCCTCGATCGCGAGGGCGCCTACCGCGTCGTGCGCTTATTGAGCACCGCGCCCAAGGCTCTCGAATCGACCGCCGAAGCAAAGATGTTTGGGTTCAGCGGTCCCACATTCGGAAAGCCGGCGTTGGACGGAGTCGTCATGGGGGTCGCGTTCCTCGTCGGCGCGGTGGTCCCGCTGTTGCCGTACATGCTGATCACGGCGCGGCGCTTCGATCTTGGCGGCGCGCTCGCAGCAACCGCACTCACACTCTTCGGCGTCGGATATTTCGAAGGATGGCTCGCGCATCGTAGCGATCGCTGGCGTTCGGGCGTGCGCTTTCTTGCAATCGCGATGACCGCCGCGGCGGCTGGCTATGCGATCGGTCTGGCGATCTCGCCACTCGGTGCAACCGCAGGCTAACCTTGTCGCGTGAAAATTCCTGCGTACTCATCACTGGCGGCATTTCTCGCGCACTATCACGCACTCAAATCAGAGAGTTCCCGCAGCGCCGGCGACGAACAGCTGCTCGCTGAAATGTCAGCGGCGATCGGAACACTCGCGCCCGACGCGCGCGCGGCGCTCGATCCGATCGAAGACAACGCCGGCGCGAAACGTCATCGCGAACGCGCCGAACTCGATCTTCGCCGCACACTTGTCGCGCGCGGGATCCTCGCGGGCTGAACGATGCTCGCTTACCTCTTACGGCGAATCGTCTTCGGCGCCGCGGTCCTCATCGGAACTTCGATCATCACTTTCGCAATCGCGTTCGTAGTTCCCGCTGATCCAGCGATCGCGATGGCCGGGGCGAAGGCCGATCCGCAAACCCTGGCCACCATCCGCACCGAGTTGGGCCTCGATCAGCCGCTCTACGTCCAGTACGGGCGCTATCTCGACCGCGCGCTTCACGGCGACCTCGGCCGATCGTACATCCGCCGCGAGAACGTGACGACGATGATCGCTGATCGCTTTCCCGCGACCGCGCTGCTCGCAGGCACCGCGATGACGCTCTCGTTGATCCTCGGAATCGCGATGGGCGCGATCGCCGCCGCGTATCGCGGCCGCGCCACCGACAACCTGCTCCTCGTCATCTCGCTCGCGCTCGTGTCGATCCCGGTGTTCTGGCTCGGCACGATGCTGTTGATCGCGGTTGCCGCCACAATCCGCTCCTTCCCGCTCGGCGGTTACAGCGGCCCCATGAGTTTGATCTTGCCCACGCTGACGCTCGCGCTCGGCTCGGCCGGCTACTATTCGAGGGTCCTGCACACCAGCCTGTGCGACGCGTTCGATCAGGATTACGTCCGTACCGCGCGCGGCAAAGGACTCTCGCCCAGCCGCGTGATGCTCCGACATGCGATGGCAAACGCGCTGCTGCCGCTCGTCACGCTCGCCGGCCTGGATCTCGCGGGGTTGCTATCGGGCGTCGTGCTGACCGAGACTGTTTTCAACTGGCCGGGAATCGGCCGTCTCGCCGCCGACGCAATCTTCAATCTCGACATCCCGGTGATCATGGGCACGGTGCTCTTTTCCGCGTTCCTGATCGTCGTCGTCAACCTGCTCGTCGACCTGCTTTACGCCTGGCTCGACCCGCGCATCCGGCTGGCGGAGACGGGATGAATCTCCGCCGCTTCGTCACGCTCGAAACCGTCGGCGCTGCGATGGTCATCTTGCTCGTGTTCGTCGCGCTCTTCGCGCCGATGCTTGCGCCGCATGATCCCACGATCGTCGTGGCGCCGACCTTCGGCGATCCCGGCTCGCCGTCGCTTAGATTCCCGATGGGCACCGACGAACTCGGCCGCGACGTGCTCTCGCGCATCGTCTACGGTGCCCGAATTTCGCTGACCGTCGGCGTCGCCGCGATGGCGGTCACGATGACCATCGGTATCGCGATCGGCCTCTGCTCTGGATTCTTCGGAGGCGCCGTCGATTTTATCCTGATGCGCTTCACCGACCTGATGCTGTCCCTGCCCCCCCTGTTGCTCGCGATGGCTCTGGTAGCGGTGTTGGGACCAAGTCTGCGCACGATCTTTATCGTCATCGGTCTCGTCTCATGGACCTCGATCGCGCGGGTGGTGCGGGCCGAAACTCTGACGATGACGCGGCGCGACTTTGTCGTCGGCGCCGAGGCGCTCGGCGCACCGTCACTCCGATTGATCGCTCGCCACATCCTGCCGAACGTGTTGCCGATCATTATCGTGATGGCGGCGCTGCGAACCTCCGACACCCTGCTGCTCGATGCGGCGCTCAGCTTCCTCGGACTGGGTGTACCGCCGCCAACGCCGAGTTGGGGCCGCATGATCGAAGAGGCGACGATTTACTTCCGCACCGCGCCGTGGCTCGCGACCTTTCCCGGTCTCGCGATCTTCTACGCGGTGCTCAGCTTCAATCTTTTTGGCTACGGATTTCTGCGCAGACGCTCGCAATCGCAATGATCCGTCGAATACTCAGGCCGGCGATTTTCGCGATCGCGCTGACCACCGGATGCGGCGGCGGACCGCCTCCGCTCAACTTGCCGCCGCACGCGATGGTGCTGCGCCTCGCAGACGCCGACGATATCCCTACGCTCGATCCCGCCGCCGGCTACGACACCGTCTCGTGGACATTCGAGCAGGCAATTTTCGATACGCTCGTGCGCTACGGCGACGGCAACATCGAACTCGAACCCGATCTCGCGACTGCGTGGGAAAGCTCGCCCGACGCGACGACTTTCACATTTCACATGCGCGCCGACGCCCAGTTCTCCGACGGCCGCCCCGTGACCAGTAACGACTTCCGCTACGGAATCGAGCGTGTGCTGAATCCCGCGACGCGCTCGCGCGGGATGGAGTACTACCGCGGCATCGTGGGCGCGGCCGAATTTGCCGCCCATCGCGCCGAGCACGTGAGCGGAATCGAAACGCCCGACGATGCGACGATCGTTTTTCATCTGAGCGCGCCCGATCCGATCTTCGGGCACAAGCTCGCGATGCCGTTTGCGTCGGCCATCCCGCGCGACGTCGCCGAGAAATGGGGCGACGATTTTTCGCGTCACGTCGTCGGCAGCGGCGCCTTCATGCTGCGCGACTGGATTAGCGGCCAGCGCCTGGTACTGGTGAGGAATCCTTACTACTTCGCCAAACCGCTGCCGCATCTCGACGCGATCGTCGAAGCCGTCGGCGTGAACCAGGAGCTGCAATGGCTGCGCTTCGACGCGGGCCAAATCGACGCGGTGGTCGACATACCACCGGCCGAGTTCCCGTACGTCATGAAAACCCCGGCAGTGCGCGCGTTGACCCTGGCGAAGACGACGGTCACGACCCGCTACCTCGGCATGAACTGCCAGATGTGGCCGTTTACCGACGTACGCGTGCGTCGCGCGCTGAGCTACGCGATCGATCGCCACAAGCTCATCGCAATTCTGAACGGACGCGGCGTCGTCGCGCGAGGCGTCATGCCTCCGAACCTCCCCGGCTACGATCCCGACCTGCAAGGCTACGACTACGATCCGGCGAAGGCGCGCGCGCTGCTCGAAGAAGCGCATCTCGGAAACGGTTTCGAAATCGAAATCTGGATGCGCGCCGATCAGACGCAGCTGATGCTCGCGCAATCGATTCAGCAGGACCTCGCACCACTCGGAATCCGCGCGAAGCTGAAGCCGGTCGCGTGGGGCCCGTTCCTCGAAGCGATTCGTCAGCCGAAGACGGTGCAGACATTCTTGCAGGGTTGGGAGGCTGACTTTCCCGATCCCGAAAATTTCCTCGGCGCTCTCCTCTCGCGCGCGCAGTGGGGTTCCAACAACGACAGCTTCTATTCCAATCCCGAAGTCGAAAAGCTCCTTACTCAAGCCGAGCCGATGGCCGACATGAAAAAACGCTACGCGCTTTACGACCAGGCGGAGAAAATCGTCGTCGCCGACGCGCCGTGGGTTTTCCTCTACTACCCGGTGACCTACATAATCCGCCAGCCATGGGTGCACGACTACCTAATCAACCCGATGCGCCCGACCCGCTTCGAGCACGTCTGGCTGTCACCCCATCCGCAGTAGCGCGATGGCCCGACAACGCCAACTTGGCTATGATCGAACAACCATGAAGAAAGCCAAAATCGCGGAGCTCCGAAACGGCCTCTCGCGCTATCTCGATCACGTGCGCGCGGGCGGTTCCGTCATTGTGTACGACCGCGACAAGCCAATCGCCGAGATCGTGCCTCTTACCCGCAACAAATCCAAAAGCAAGAAAGACCTCGATGAGGAGCGCCTCGCGCGCCTCGAAGCCAAGGGCGCGATTACGCGCGGCACTGGTGATTTGGCCGAATGGTTCAAGACTCATAGGCCTATAGAAATCCCCGGCGGCGCAAGCGTCCTGGAGGCTTTGCTGGAAGAGCGTGAGAGCGGCCGGTGAGATTCTGGGACGCCTCGGCGCTGGTCCCACTATTCATCAAAGAGTCAAAGACTCCAGAAGTTGAAAGCTGGCGAGCTGCTGATCCTGGCATCACGACGTGGATGATGACGCGTGTTGAGGTAGTTTCCGCGATCGCGAGAAGAAAGCGTGAGCAACCTGAGTTGGCGCCTTATTGGCAGCGCGCCTTTCTCGACGTGAACGAGGTCGCCGCTAGGTGGATTGAAATCTCGAACGCCGCTGCAACTCGGATCCACGCTGAGCGCATCGTCCTGGACTATCCGCTGCGAACTGCCGACGCACTCCAGCTCGGCGCTGCAATAGTGGCCGCAGATGGCGATCCACAATCGCTGGAGCTCGTTACTCTCGACCGCAGACTTGCTGAAGCGGCTCGGCGCGAGGGTTTTCCCGTGCTTGGAGTTCGATAGATCTCACGCAGTCGCCGGATTGCTCGCGGGCTCTGCGCGCAATGCTGTCAGTTCGCGGCTCGCGCGCGGCAGGAACACCAGTCCGATCAGCGCGTTGCACAACATGAAGGTCAGCTGCGCCGCCAGACTGTAGGCCACGATCTTCGCGGGCGTCGCGTTGCTCGAGAAAAACAGCAGCCATGCCGCCTGGCTGGTACCGAGATGAGCCACCGAAATCGGCAGCGCCGCGGCAAGGAACACCAGCGGCAGAAAGAGCATCAGCTTCACGAACGGGATCGCGATTCCGTACAGCGCCAGCGCGTAGTATTGCGCGACCACCGACGCGAGAAACGTCGGCGCCTTGATCGACAGCACCGCCAGGTAGTCGAGCGGACGCGCCTGCATGAACGTCGCGAGCAGTGCGCCTGCGCTTCCCGTCTCAACCCAGTTGCGGATGCGCTCGCTGCGCCGCGCCATCGCGAAGAAAATCATCACGCCCGCGAGCAGCGCCCAGGCCGCGATGTACACGACGCGAAGAATCGCAACGATCCTGATCTGCGCATCGCCAACCGGTGTGTAAAAGATCACGCCGAGCGTCGAGAACAGGAAGAGTTGGTAGATCTCGAGCATCGCGATGAACAGCACCGAGCTGAGCGCGCTGAGAAAGGTGATGCCCGACTTGCGATGCAGGTAGTACGCGACGCCGCCCTGCGCGAGGCTGGTGTTGATGAGCGCCAGCACGTACATGCTCGCGCGAATCGGCAGGATGTCGCGATAGTGCATCCGCGCGTTGAAGCGGCGCACGACCCATGTCAGGCACGCCGAATCGATCGCGCAGTAGAATAGCGAGTACGGCATGAACACAGCGAGGAAGGCGAGTATCGGCACCTGCGACAGCGCCTGCTCGACTTTGCGAACCGGGATGCGCCAGAAGATCAGCGCAAAAATCGCGAGCGTGCCGAGGTACGGAATCGCCTTGCGCCACAGCGGCGTCGCGCGAGCCGCGGGGACGTCGTCGCGCGGCGCGTCGCTGGGGCTGGGAATCGTCCCGGCGCTCATGCGTCGTTCATCCTGATCGCGGCGGTGCCGGTCAACACCTGTTCACCACGCTGATTCACGACGTGAATCTGCAACTCGGCGCGATTCGCATCCGGATTTGCAGAAACGATTTTCGCGTGCGAGGTCAAAGTGTCGCCGAACAGCACTGGCTTTGTCAGCGCGACTTCGATCCGTCCGCCGCGCATGAAGCGCATACCGAAGTTGTCGGCGAGGAACTGCGCGATGACCGCGATAGTCTGCGCACCGCCCGCAATCGGCGCGACGAATCCGGCTTTGCGCGCCGCGTCCTTGTCATCGTGGATACCGCGGGCCGGCTGACGCCGCGCCGGCTGTTCGATTCCGTCGTGGTATGCCTTCGCCGCGGCCGCATCGAGGATGTACGGCGTCGAGACCAGTTCTGCGCCGATTCGAATCTCACCGGCCGCCGCGCTCATTGCATCTCTCCCTTATCGTTCAGCAGCACTGACGTGATCGCCTGCCGCACCAGCAGCTGATCCGTCTCCGCGTCACGCGATTCGTATTCGAGTGTGAAATAAAACTTGCCGCGCTTGAGATACGTCGCCGTGATTGTTCCTTCGACCTTCATCGGCTGACCCACTCGCATCGGTTCATGAAATTCGCACCAATGTTTCGCGTGAACTCCGCCCTTGCCGCCTTTGAAATGAGTGGCAATGAGCAGCGCGTAGTCCGGCAGGCGCATCGTCGGCGACACGATCGCATCAGGATTATCCGCGCTTGGGATGAACGCGGGATTCGTCGCCATGACCGCATCCGAAAACGTGCGCGCCTTCTCCGGTGTCACGACGTATCGAATCGGCCCGAGGCGCAAGCCCTCGTGGAGGTTCTCCGGGCACATCAGGAGTCTCAGGTCTTTGCTCATCGTACCGATTGAACGACTCTAGCAGGCGTGCAAGATTCGGCGAACCGCGGTTTTTTCAGCCATATGGCAACGAAGAAAGTCGACTATGCGCGCAAGGCGCGAACGCATCTTAGCAAGGCCGACCCGATCCTCGCACGGATAATCGCGGAGGTCGGTCCGCTTGGAATCCAGCCGCGGCGCGAGCGCTTCCAGGCGCTGGCGCGCGCAATTATTTTCCAGCAGCTCGCCGGCGCAGCCGCCAATGCGATTTACGGCCGCTTCGTTGCTCTGTTCCCCGACGTTGAATTTCCATTGCCGGAACAAGTGCTGGCAAAGACCGACGCAGAGCTGCGCAAAGTAGGCCTATCAGAAAAAAAGGCGCTCTACATAAAGGACCTCGCCGCGCATATTCGCGACGGCAAGCTCGACTTCCACCGCTTCCATCGCATGACCGACGACGAGATCATCGATCATCTCACGCAGGTGAAAGGCATCGGCAGGTGGACCGCCGAGATGTTCCTGATGTTCAACCTCGGCCGCGCCGACGTGATGCCCGCCGACGACCTCGGCGTGCAGAACGCGGTCCAGCGCCATTACCGGATGCGCCAACGCCCCAATCGCAAGCGCCTGATGAAGCACGCCGAGCGATGGCGCCCGTATCGCACCGCGGCAGCATGGTACCTATGGCGCAGCCTGGACATCGTACTACCTGACGGCGGCGGTAAGCCGGCCGCGAAGAAGGTCGCAAAGCGCAAAAAGCGGTAACGCTCGCTACGCGTTCGGCAGCTTCGGGACTTTGGGCAACGCCGGATTCATGTAGTCCCACGGCTGGGCGCTCGAAACGTAGATGTCCTGCGTGGGACGAAAGGTGCTCGGATCGTCCAGGCTGCCGACTCGGATATTAACGAAGTCGGAGCCGAAGCCGAACAGCGGCGATCCGCAATCGCCGCAGAAAGCTCGCGTCGTGGTGCGCCCGCTGTCGGCGGTGAGTGCGAAGTTCTTCGGTGTCCCCTGGACCAGTCTGAAGGCTGCTCGCGGAACAATTAGAATCGAGGCGAAGGCGCTCCCGGTTTCACGCTGACAATCGCGACAATGACAATTCAGAGCGAACATCGGCTCGGCCTCATAGCTGTACCGAATCGCACCGCAGGCGCATCCACCAAAAATCGGACCGGGCATATCAGTTTCCTCTCTGCTGCGCGTCTTACTCGGCGAGCATTGGGTTTGGCTTCGGGAAACCCAGGTTTGCCAGGGATTCGTCGAGCGCGCGGGCTTCGGTGGACGGCGACGACTCGTGCTCCGAAATCGTTTCGACGCGGCGGCGCATTTCTTTTAGTTCGGTGTAGAGATTGCCGGACAGGCGCGCGATCACCACGAAACAAATCCAGGGAATCGCTATCAGCGCTACAATCGTAATCGCGATCATCGTGCGGGATTGCGACTGAGCGCTGTTTGCGACCGCAATCAGAGCGGCGTCATCGAGACTCATCAGGTCCGCGATCGTGCCTTGCAGGTCGCGGATCTTCGGCTCGAAGCTATCGTCGCCCGGCGACGCCGTGCGCAGCGCGTCGAACAGCGGCCGCGCGTCGTTCGCGATTTTTTCGATACGCTCGGCCTGCTCCCTGCTGCTCATATGCTGGCGCGCGATTTCGATTTCAGAAATAAATCCGCGCTGCTGATCCATCACGATTTGCGAGGCCTCTGGCTGCGTGCGCCCCCAATCCATTTTGTACAGCGCGTTTTCCATTCCCTGCGCAGCGCGCGCCGCCGCATATTCGTTCTCGTAGATTTCGCGCGGCAGTATTCCGTAGGAGTGAAATGCGCCCGCGATCACCGCAGCCGCCAGCAGCAGAATCGCCGGCGCAATCGCGGCGATGAAACGAAGCTTGGTAACGATAGTCAGGTTGTTCATGCGGGTTGTTTTCCTGTCGTTTGTTCCAAAGGATGCCCGCGGCGGCGGCGAGAACGCAACGCCCGATATGACCTCCGCGCCGCTGTATGCAATAATTCGCGCAATGAACTTTGCCGACCGCCTTGCAGATGCGTCGCGCCGCAAACAAAGTGTCGTCGTGCTCGGCATCGATCCTCAGCTCGACGCTCCCGGCGCCCCGGGAATCCCGCCCGGCTACACGCTGTCTCGCTTCTGCTGCGAAATCGTGGAAGCGTGCGCGCGCTCAGCAATCGCGGTGAAGCCGCAGCTTGCGTTCTATGAAGCGCGCGGGCTCGACGGGATGCGCGCGTTTTGCGACGTCGTCAAAACCGCAAAACGATTGGGGCTGATCGTCATTGCCGATGCGAAACGCGGCGATATCGGCACGACGTCGGCCGCATACGCGGAGGCTTTTCTCGGCGACGGCGACTTCAATTGCGACGCCGTCACCGTCAACCCCTACCAGGGCAGCGACGCGCTGATGCCGTTTCTCGCGAAGGTGAAAAACGGCCGCGGCGTTTTCGTGCTGGTGAAGACTTCGAATCCCTCGTCGGGAGAATTTCAGGATCGCAACGCACCCAATCGACCGATATGGGAATCGGTAGCAGAGCGCGTCACTGGATGGGGCAGCGACTCCGTCGGCACGAGCGGACTAAGCTCGGTCGGCGCCGTGGTCGGCGCCACGTATCCGGTGCAGGCGCGGCGCGCACGCGAATTGATGCCGGCTGCGACGATCCTAGTGCCGGGCTACGACACTCAGGGCGGCACCGCAGCGGACGCAGTCGCGTCAGCGCGCACGGATGGCACCGGGTTCATCGTCAATGCGAGCCGCAGCCTGATGTACGCCTACAAGAAGAGAGACGGCGCCAATCCGGTCGAGGCAGCCGCGGAATACGCCGAGGCGATGCGGTTGAAGATCAATGCTGCGCTTGCGACACGCACTGCTGAAGCGCTCGCGTCCGCGTAGCAGAATTAATCGAATGTGAAACCCGCGCTGGGTTTCACGCTTCCTTCGGCAGGGGTGACCCCTGCACCCACTATTTGGACGGGTTGTTTAGATTCGTCGCGAGGAACTTCGTGCTGCGGGTCCAGGCGTCTTGTGCGTCGGCGGCGTTGTACCAGATCGCAAGCCCCGGGAAGTTGAAGGCGTGATTCGCGCCTTCATAGATTTTCATTTCGTGCGGGCGTTTTTCCTTCGTCAGCAACTCGTCGAGCTGGTGCGCCATCGCCACCGGCACCAGCACGTCCTTGTCGCCGTGCAGGATCAACACCGGCGGCATCGACTTGGCCCCGAACTCCAGGGTCGGCGGCAATCCGCCGTAGTACTCGACGATCGCGGCGATCTGGTTCGGATCGATCGCGCCGGCCGAGAGTGAAAGGAACGAACCTAGCGAGAATCCCAGCATCGCAACACGATGGGGATCGACCGCCGGATTCTTGTCGAGCGCGTCGAGTCCCGAATGGATCTCCGCGAGCCAGATCGGGAAGTCCTCCTTCATCTGCAGCGGCTCTCCCGGGCCGACTGCGTCAGTCTGGCTGTAGTACTCGATAAATTCCGTGTAGTAGCCGAGGTCGGCGAGCTCGCTGCACATCTCTTCGTATTCCGGATTGCCGGAGTCCTTGCGCTGCGATGCGCCGTGCAGCATCACGACCGCGGGAAACGGCCCGCTGCCTTTCGGTACACAATGATACTCGTTGACAGGCTTGCCGCCGGAGGTGAACTCACCCTTGATCCATCCAGCGTGAGCGTACGACGCGGCGAGCAGAAGTGTTGCGCCAGCGAGTGCGCCGGATACAGCTTTCAGCGAACGCACGATGTTTGGATTCGGTTAGAGCCGGACGCTATGCGCGCATCAGCTCGGCTTCGTCGGCGGCGATGGTGGCGTAGACTTCACGATCGATCTTGCGGTAGCGTTCGAGCGACTTCTCGGCCTGCTCCTCGTGGCCCTGCGCCTTGGCGATCTCGTGCATCTCTTTTTCGATCCACGACAGATGCCACGATTCGTCCTTGGTCACCGCCTTGAGCACTTCCATCGTCTCCGCGTCGACATTCGGCAGCGCCATGTGCGCGTTGTAGCGGCTCTGCGCGCGTTCTTCGACCACCACGGTCAGTGCGAGCAGGTCGATGATCGTCTTGGGCACGCCGGTGCGAAGGCCAAGCCGGCGCTGATAGCCGTCATCGATCAGGATGGGCGCACCGCCGAGGTCCGAGATTCGCTTGGTCCACAGGAATGCGTGCCGCGTTTCATCGGCCAGATGCGCGGTCATTTTGAGCTGCGACTCGCCATCCTTCATGTGGCTCAGGAGATTAAAAAGTAGGCGAGCGCCTCGCAGTTCGGCGTCACGATAAAAGCTGAAGACGAGAATCTGCTTCTCCGCCGAGGACATTCCCGTGAAATCCATGTTGCCAAGTGATGCGCTCAATACCCCAATCCTCCGTCAGCCGTCAGAAGCCAACCGGCCAATGCCTAATGGTAACAGATAAGACGGTTGCGCGTAACTTATGCGATCCATTCAGTGAGATCAAGAAAACGCTCCGCGATTTCTGGTCTTTCCACCGTGATCGCAGTGCTCGCTCCGATCAGGATGACATCGCGATCGCTTGATTCATCTGCTGCCGATACTCCGCTACCGAGATGATTCGCCGCGCGCGCGTGTCCCAAAGAATGTACTTCACGGCTTTGTGAATGTCCGATAACTTCACGCGGGTCACATCCGAAAAAAGTTCCCGATACTCGTTGTGGCACTTCGCCAGGCAATAGTTCGGAATTCCGGCGGATAGATGATGAATGTGGTGATACGCGATATTGGCGGTGAACCAGTTCAGCCAGCGCGGCAAAATCAGAAAACTCGATCCCTCGATCGCACCACTATCATAGTCCCAGTGACGGCCATCGCTCGCATATGAGTGCTCAAAATTATGCTGAACGGTGAACAAAACAATTCCCACGCCGCCGGCCAGCGATGCGCTGATTAAATAAATCGTAAAGAACAGCGCCGTACCGAATGCCCAGCACATCAATCCCCACACGCTGAGCAGGAGGATGTTGTTCCAGAACATGTGCCGGTACTCCCGGTACGATTTCCAATAGCGCGTTTCGAAAGTGGCGGCGTGCGCTTTGATCGACATGCTTGGCCGCGCGATTTTCCCCTTAACGATGTGGCTCACGAGGCCAACGCTCCCTTTGAGCCAGGTAAAGCGCGGGTTGAGAATCACGTATATGAGGCCGGCAAAAGGCGCCGTCGCGATGCTGCACTTCTGTCTATACATCCGTTGCTGCGCGTCGGTCATCGCCGCGTATTCATCGACTGACAGCGTCGTGTACAGTCCGCGATATTTTTCCCAATTGCCGTTATTGACGTGATGAAAGTTATGATGCTGCGACCACACGAACTGCGGCATGCCGGAGACGACGCCCAGCAGAAAGCCGAACGCACGATTGAGCCGCTGAGTGCGGAACAAGCTGCCATGCCCGCATTCGTGCATCAGCGTGAAAGCCCGCAGGGTGAACAAGCTGATCAGCAAAATCGCCGCACTGGTGAGCCAGTAGGAAACGTGGACGCTCAACAGGGCCACCCACCAGAGAAGCGCAAATGGCGCCAACGTCGTCACGACTTGCGTCAAGGCTTTAACATTGTCCGCCTGCGCATGCCGACGAATAATGTCATGCTTCAGTTCCTTCAAGCGGCGGATTGACGACGACACGATCGGGCACC